>MDSV01059932.1_pt1 | contig 13107 bp, 11 predicted proteins | sample 810851 | NCBI WGS metagenome assembly MDSV01 (sample SAMN05326640, study PRJNA326480) | marine metagenome | isolation source: seawater | place: Atlantic Ocean: North East | collected 2012 | reverse complement strand
TCAAATCAAGGGGATACATTTTTGCTTCGTGTTTAGCAAAAGGCGCTATGCCTACCAATTTTCCGCGTTGACGAAGTTTATAATCTTCCCCCTCAACAATGTCTCTTAAGCCCTCAGTAAAAGGATTATAATTTGCAGCAGGGAATATATGGTCTTTAGTTAAATCAATAGAAAAACCAAGTTTATTAAAAACTTCCTGATATAAGAAGTGGACTGGGGTTAATGGCTTAAATATTTTATTTTCTTTTCTTGTAAGAGCCTTTCTTTCATTTCTTTTTTTATCAATAACAGAAACTTTTTTTAGAAATATTCTAAACAAAAAAGAAAGAATATTTGTCCTGAAAACTGAATGAAGATCTGCAATCCGAGATGGTCTTAATTTGATTAAATCTGAAAAAAGCCTAAATAAACCAAAAAAACCTTTGTGTCTTTTTTTTAAATCAAGCTCAAATATTTCAACATTTTTAAACTCCTTAAAAAGAGGTTTGAACTTTGGTCGCGTAACATAAATAAATTTATTTTCTGGATATTTTTTTTCTAAACATTTGATAACAGGGACGGTCATTGCAACATCTCCCATTGATGAAAATCTTAGAATTAATGTATTACCATTAATCATCTTTCGAGTAAAGTTCTGGGTTTAAAGACTCGTCATTATACATTTTCATTTGCTTATATGTAGATATTATAACACTCCCTTTTGAAATATTTTCTAATAATTGATCTATTGCTTTAGATAGATTTTCTCTTTGAACTAAAAGACCTTCTAGTTTTTCAGAACATTTTTTTCTATGTTCATCAGAAGCCGAATTTCTATTAGCTTCTTCACTCATATGATAAATCTTAAGGGTAAGAATGGACAGTCTGTCAATTGCCCACGCTGGTGTTTCAGTGTTTAATATTGCTTGTTTTGAAGGTGAAGAGTTTGAATATTTTTCAAAAAAATAATCATCTAAATCTTCTACCATATCAGTTCTATCTTGATTACTAGAGTCTATTCTTCTTTTAATTTTAAGAGCTTCATCAGGGCTAATATTCGGAACTCTAATTATGTCTTCTAAATGCCACTGTATAGTATCTATCCAACATTTATCATAAATCATTTTTTCAAAAGAGTTAGAGTTGTTATGAGGATTGCTTTTAATGGCATCAACAAAATCTTGTAAATGATAATCGTCAATTACTTGCTGAAATATAGAATTACAAGTTTTGCTTATTGACATAATCAAAATATTTATTTAAATATATAAACTATAATTAAAATTAAACTAAATTTGTTGAGTAGAATTAATTATGGAATTTAAAGATTTATTTGAAGCTATAGAGTTCTTATTTGTTGAGTTTCTTTTTATTCCGTTTGATTTTATTCGGCTTGATATTTCAAGCTGGTTAATTCAAAACGGAATTAACTTTACATTTATGTTAGTAATTTCTGCGGCGCTTCTATATTGGACTTTAGAACTTATTAAGTACGATAAAATGGGGGAAGAAAAAAAGGATGTAACTGCTCATTCATTTTTATAAATCAAATCCAATATCTTTCCGAAAAACCTTACCACCAAAATTTATCTTCTCAATATTTGAATAAGATTTTTCTAAGGCCGATTTCATGTCTTTACAAGATGAAACAACTGATAAAACTCTACCGCCGTTAGTTACTATTTTAGTGTTTTTTAATGCAGTTCCAGCATGAAAAATAATTGAATCCTTCACGTTTTCTAAACCTAAAATCTCTATGCCTTTATCATATTTTTCAGGGTAACCACCTGAGGCTAGCACTACATTGGTATAGTAATCATCATCAAATTCTAAATCAATTTGATCTAAGGTTTGATTAGCACATGATGTTAAAATATCCATGAAATCATTTTTGATTCTAGGTAAAACTACTTGTGTTTCAGGATCTCCCATTCTTACATTATATTCAATAACTTTAGGATGACCATCTACATTTATTAGTCCAATAAAAATAAAGCCAACATAATCAATATTATCTTTAATTAGTCCATTAACAGTCGGCTCGATTATCTGCTTTTTAATTTGGTTTTTAAGATTTTCATCTAAAAAGTTAACGGGTGATATAGAGCCCATTCCGCCTGTATTTAAGCCTGTATCACCTTCACCGATGCGCTTGTAATCCTTGGCATAAGGAAGAATTTTGTAATTAATACCATCGAATAAAACAAAGCATGACATCTCGATACCAGTTAGAAACTCTTCAATGACTACCTTATTTGAAGAATCGCCAAACTTAGAGTCAATTAACATTTCTTTTAAATTACCTATAGCATCATTAACGTTGTCTACAATAATAACGCCCTTACCAGCAGCAGGACCATCAGCTTTTAAAACGTAAGGTGGAGTAGTCTTTTTTAAAAATAGAATAGCATCATCAAAAGAAGATTTATCAAATGATTTATAAGAGGCTGTAGGAATATTATGTCTTGACATAAACTCCTTAGCAAACTCTTTACTACCCTCGAGTTGAGCCCCATTTTTAGATGGTCCTATAACACATACGTGAGAAATATCAGAATCACTTTTAATAAAATTATAAATACCGTTTATTAATGGAATTTCTGGTCCAACCAAAAGTAATTGAATATTGTTTTTAATTATAGATCTTTTAATTTCTGAAAAATTATTAATATCTAATGAAACTGAATTAGCTATTTTGATAGTGCCTGGATTTGGATTAGTAATAAATAAATTCACATTATGTTTAGAATTAGATATTTTCCAGGCAAAAGCATGTTCACGAGCACCAGAACCAATAATTAATATATTCATATCAACAAAAATATAAGATTATAGTATAAAATTGCTTTTTTTATTAAAAATAAATACTTCACTAAAAAAATAAATTTTATGTAAAAAAATGATTTAATTTTAAAATTTTTACACTTAATATATTGATATTCAGATTTTTAACAATAGAATACAAAAAAGTGAACTATTTAAAAATAAAAATTTTATATATTTGTGTTTGAATTATGTGTTGGTTTGCAGCAAAGACAAAAAGCAGAGCAGAATTTAAGGCCCTAGAATTTTTTAATTCAATTGGTGTAAGTTCATATGTTCCTTATTATAAAACTAAAAGAGTTTGGTCTGACAGAGTTAAAAGTGTCATTGTTCCCGCTATAAGAGGATATGTGTTTTTTGAATTAAATAAATTAGATTATAATGTTTTAAACATTAATCCTTTCACAAAAAATATTGTTCGTAATGTTTCAGGCAAACCCGCAATTATAAAAGACTATGAAATTAAAACATTGAAAGACCAATTAAGCGGTGCTCATGTTAGTTCAGTAAATAATTTTCAAACTGGTCAAAAAATAAAAATTCAAACAGGGCCTTTTGTTTTTAAGAAAGGTGTAATAAATAAAATAAGCTACAATAAGTTAATTATAACTCTAGAATCAATTAATCTTAATTTGGTATTAAATAAATCCTCTGTTGTAGCTGCTTAAAATTATGAAAAATACATTGAACTTTGTGTGGGAGTTTATTAGCGAAGCTGTGTCAATTAAGAAATTATTAATTGTTTTGATATTGCTTCCTTATATGGTATTTAGTCAAGATTTAAATGATTTAAAAAACATTAAATCTCTTGATCAAATGAGTGATAAAGACTTGATTGAGTATTGGGATCAGGCTCAAAAAAGAGGTTATAGCTTAGATCAGATCAAAACTTTAGCTAGGGTTCAAGGTGCGTCTGAATCGGATATTATTGAATTTGAGAATAGGATTAAGAAAATTAAGCCTAAAGAAAAAACTGATACAGATAATTTAAATGAAACCCAAAATGAAATAAGTTCAATTTTTGGATTAAATGTTAAAGAAAGTAAGGAGGATGATGAAGATCTTTTAGTTTTTACAGATTTAGGGATTTTTGGATCATCATTTTTTAATAATCCAAATATAAATTCAAGCCCACAAATTAATATTGCAACGCCTAGTTCATATGAGCTTGGGCCAGGAGATGAGCTTGCTATTAGTATTTGGGGTGCAGCTGAAAATGAATATAGCTCTGTAATTTCTAGAGAAGGGTATTTGAAAATAGAAAGAATAGGGCCAGTTTATTTAAGCGGACTAACCATTTCAGAGGCTAAAATAAAGCTTAAAAGCAGACTCTCTAAAATTTATTCAGGTATTAATTCAAATGTAAATAAAGTGTTCTTTGACCTATCGTTATCAAATAGCAGGTCCATAATAATTAATATTGCAGGGAATGTGACTGCTCCTGGGACATATACTCTTTCTTCTTTAACAAGCCCTTTAAATGCAATATATGCGGCAGGAGGCCCAAGTGAAAGTGGGTCATACAGGGAAATAAATATTATAAGGGGAGGGGAAAAAGTTCATTCTATTGATCTGTATAATTACTTTGTTAAAGGTCAACTTAAAAGTTTTTCACTTAGGGATCAAGATGTAATACTTATTCCCTCATATGAAAACAGAGTTTTTCTACATGGAGAGTTCAAAAAAGACGGAATTTATGAGCTTAAAGAAAATGAAACAATTTCAGATCTTTTATTTTTTAGTGGAGGGATTTCAAGCTTTGGAGTAAAAAAAGAAGTTTATATAAAAACTGTTGAAGGAATAAATAAATCAGTTAAAACAGTTTATAAAGATTATTTTAAAAAATATGTTTTAAAAGATGGAGATATTATTGAAGCTAGAAAAGTTAGTGACGAATTTACAAATAATGTTACTGTTGAAGGGGCTGTAATGATTCCGGGTCAATACGAATTAAGTAAAACAAAAGATGTTAAGATGCTTATTGAAAAAGCTGGAGGCCTTAAAAAAAATGCGCTTAAAACTAGGGCTTATATAATTAGAGAAGTAAATGGCTTGCCTCAAAAAGCTTTGACTATTGATTTAAATGGAGAGCTGAGTGAGGTAATTCTGAAAAATAATGATAAGTTGATTATTGCCTCCATAGAAGATTTGATTCCTGAAAAAAATGTCGCAATTAGTGGAGAAATTAGTGAGCCCAGTACTTACCCTTTCTTCAAGGGTATGACGGTTGTAGATTTAATTATAATGGCAAAGGGTATTACGCAGAAAGGTTCAAATAAAGATATAATAGTTTATAGATCAACATATGATAAAACACAACAAAAACCTGTAGAGCTAATAAACGTATCATTAAATGATGATTATAGAAATTTAGATTCTAATGAAAATATTATGCTTGAAGTTAATGACAATGTAATTATAAGATCTAAACAAGGTTATAAGCAGAAAGAATTTGTGCTAGTAACAGGTCTAGTAAATAAGCCTGGATATTATGCAGTAAAAAACAATACTTATTCAGTATTTGATATTATTAAAGATTTTGAAGGTTTTCTTCCAGATGCTGAAATAAATGGTGTTAAAATAAAAAGACCTATTGAAACTATTAAAATTGAAGAAATAAAAGCAGGTATGGAATTGGATTTTAAAAAGTTAGAAAACGATTCGATAAATATTGGAGTTGATAAATTTATAGAAATAGGGCTAAATATTGAGAGGATATTAAAGTCTGATGGCAATCAAGATCAATATAATCTAAGCTTAAAGGGTGGAGATGAAATTATTGTGCCTAAATTTGATAATTCTATTGAAATTTCAGGTGAAGTACAGCAGCCAACAGCTGTTTCTTTTTATCGTGGTATAAGTACAGTTTCAGCTATAAATGCAGCTGGAGGATTTGGCTTAAATGCTAAAAAAACAGGAGTTTATGTAATTTACCAAAACGGAAGTATAGCAACCACAAAAAAGTTTCTGTTTTTTAAAAACTATCCTAAGCTATTGCCTGGTGCTAAAATTTTTGTTCCAACTAAATCTAAATCTGAAAACAAAACTAGCGTTGCTGAAATAGTAGGTTATACCACAAGTTTAGTTTCAATTATTGCATTAATAAAATCATTATAATAAGATGAGTGAAAATTCTGATGAAATAGACTTAATTGAAATTGCAAAAGCTATTTGGAATGGCAAAATAATAATAGCTACTATCTCCTCTATTTTTATTTTAATTGGTATAGTAAGTGCATTATCGAGTCCCATAATATTTACATCCTCGACAACTTTTATGCCAAGCTCTCAAGAAGGATACAGTGGATCAAGCTTAAGTGGTGTTGCTTCATTAGTAGGAATAAACCTTGGTTCAATGTCCTCACGAAATGAAATTCCTGCATCAATGTATCCTTTAATAAGCCAAAGTGTCGAATTCAATAGACTAATACTTGAAGAATTCATTGATGAAAAAAGACAAGTTAAAATGAAAAGTTTTTTAGGTGAATATTATAAAGTAGATAATAAATCTGAAATTAAAAACCCTAATAAAGCTTTTGTTTCCAAATTTGAAAATCATTTATTTGAAATTTTAAAAGGAATCTTAAGTATTAGTGTTAACCAAAAAGATGGTTTTGTTACTATTTCTGCTAATATGCCAGAAACTGAATATGCAGCGTATACTGCAATTAATGCCAGAAATATTTTACAGAAAATTATTATAAATAATAAAATTAAAAGTGCTAAACAAAATTTAGAATTCAGCAAAGAACAATTAAAATCAAAAAGGATAGAATTTGATGAAATTCAAAATAAATTAGGTTACTTTAATGACTCTAATCTTAATATTGTTACTTCATCTATAATTAATGAAAGAGAAAAATTAGAAGCAGATTTTCAAATTATAAATGCGGTAATAGTGGAGCTTTCTAAGCAAGTAGAAAAAAATAAACTTCAAGTAAGTAAGGAAACTCCAGTTTTTTCAATTGTTAAAGAAGCTGCTATGCCAGTAACAAGATCATCTCCTAATAGAACGCAAATGGTTTTGATTTTTGGATTTATTGGCTTTATTCTTTCAACAGTTTTTGTGTTAATAAAGGAACCTTTGCTAAACATAATAAATGAAATTAAGTCTTAAATAGAAATCTTAAAAAACTTATTTTTTTCTTAATTATTGAAGAATCTGCTTTATAAACTTTAACTCTATTGTCTTTTGGGTGTTTAGTCTCAATAATACAATTTTTATTTTTTGTAAGTAAAAATAGTTTTTGATTAAGTCCAGATACGAGTTTATTTCTAAGGGAAGTAAAGTGTGATTTTGTAAATGATTGACTTGAGATTATGAAATTTAAATTAAGAGCCGAAATATAACTGTTTGAAGAAAGAAATGAAATTAATTGCTGTTCTTGTGTATTTACTAAAACTGTTTCATTGTTAAAATAAATATATTTTTCATCATAAAGAATTAGTCCTTTAATATAATCTTTAAAAGAAAATATTTTTAATATAATCCAAAAAACAATAGCAATAAAGAGTCCAAATAAAAGATATTGTTGGTGTGGTATTTCAGGCTCATCATTAATTAACGAAAATGTTTTTGATTCAAAATTTTTATTTAATTGGTTAAGATCAAAAGAGTTCAATTTTTTTTCACCGACTTGATTAGAAATGAAATAAAGAATTTGATTATTAATATATGTTGGGTATTTATTATCAACAAAATGACTAAACATTTTTTTATAATAAATTGTAAACTCAAGAGATTCAAAATCAATTTTAATTAAATTATTGTTTAGCAAAAAAATATTATTACCACTTTTAGGCAAAGAAAAAAGAGAATAACTTTCTTTTAATTTAGGGTTTAATTTACCTAAGTTGACAAATTCTTTTGATGAAAAGTCAAAATAAAACATATCAGAAAAAATTTCATCTTGGTTTTGTGAACCAGGTGAGCCTATTCTTCCTCCTAAAACATAGAGCTTGTCATTAATTAAGCTATATATTGGCTTCCATCTTCCAGGAGGAATGTATTTGCTATTATTATAAACAAGATCCCACTGGTTAATGTTTTCATCAAAAAATGTTATAAAATTTTTAAAAGACCAAAAACCATAACCTCCGTAAATATGAATTTTATTATTAAAAACAAACCTTGCTCCTCCAAATTGATTTTTGTGAGGGCTAGAGTTATCGATTCTTTTAAAGCTATTGCCGTCTTTTAAAAATACTGGACCTGCTCCATTTGAAACTAAATATAATTTATTTGAGATAATGATAGTGAAAAAGTTTTTATGGTTTAATTCGTCAATTTTTTCAAGTTCTTTTTTAAAAGAGTGGTTTTTAAAAGGTAAATATTTCCAAACATTTTCATATTCAAAAACTCCGTTTTTGGTAATTATAATCGGTTTTTTTGTTTCAGACTGGGCAAACAAAAAGTTTTGGATAGTATCATTTATTGGAAGCTTTTGCTGAGAAAGCAAAACACTTGAACTAATAAGTAAAAAAAATAATATTAATCTCACAATTTCTAAAATAGTAAATTTTGAACACTGAAGTAATTTTATTAGAAATTTTATTCCTTACCATTGGGTTTTCTGGATCTTATTTTTTAAATGGATATTTATATGTTACTTTCAAGCAAAACAAAATGTATGACCCAATTGTGTCCAGATCCTCTCATAGAGAAAAAGCAACAAGATCAGGGGGGATGGCTCTTTTCTTCACTTTTTGTATTTGTTACGGACTAGGTAAGGCGGTATATTCTATGAGTATTGACCTTTATGCTCTTATTTCTTTTATATTTATAGCTCTAACTGGAATGGCCGATGATTTCTTTTCAATAAAGTATCGCGAGAAATTCTTTTTGCAAGTTTTTGCAGCAATTGTCCTGATTCAAAGCGGAATCTATATCAATTCTTTTCATGGAATTTTTGGAATTTTTGAAATCCCTGTTTGGGCTTCATATATTATTTCTGTTTTTGTTTTTATTGTTATTGTAAATGCATTCAACTTAATTGATGGTATTGATGGGTTATCAGCTTTATTGTCAATAAAGTTTTTTGTTCTTATTGGGGCTTTAATTACAATTACGTCTAATGATATGTATTTAGTTATACCCTCCGTTATTGGTGCTATTACGGGTTTTTTGTTTTTTAATTTCAATCCTGCTAAAAAAGTATTTTTAGGCGATACTGGAGCTCTTCTTTTAGGTTCAATAATTGCTTTTTTTGTTTTTTATATTCTAGACAATGACACTTATGTAATTACAGATGATTTAATATCAAGACCCTTAATGATTATTTTATTAATTATATATCCACTAACTGATACTCTAAGGGCTAGTATAATTAGAATGTATAAGGGTCGATCACCTTTTGTGGCAGATAGAGTACATCTTCACCACAGACTGATTGACAAAGGAATGTCTCACTGGGGTGCTTCATTGTCAATTCTAATTATGTCAATATCAATAATATTTTTGGGTTTTGTTTTTTCATCGTTCTTTAGTCTTGCATTAAGTTGTTTACTTATATTCTTTTATATGATTGGTTTATTTTATCTTTTTTTCAATTAAATGAGGTTTGTAATTTTATTATTATTAAGCTCTTTTCTTTCAGCTCAAGAATTTGAGGGTGACGACTTTCTGATTATTGAAGGAGAAAGTTCACAATACTATTATGTTCTAAAAAGGGAAGGTTATTATTTATCCGATAAACCTAAAAAACTTAATCTGTATACAAAATCAATTCCTGAGTCCTTAAATGTAGATTTTAGTACATTAAAAGCTGTAACACATAATTCAAAAACATATATTCTTTATCCGGGGGGAGGTTTACTGTATTCTTTTATTAATGGAACGATAGAAAGAGTAGATCGCTCATTTCCTCATAGAAATCAATATGGTGGTTATTTCTTCTCATATAACAATAATCTTTATTTGATTGGAGGATATGGATTTTGGCAAACAAAATCAATAATTACTAAGTTTAATTTTAATAATGGAGATTGGGAAATAATTAATGCAACTGGACAATTACCAAAAGGATTGGATCAAGGCACTTATTTTTTTCAAGATGATAATTTATATGTTTTTGATTTTTTAAGTAGAAGGACTAGTAATCAAAAAGAAAAAAGAGAAGACAACCTTTATGTTTTAAATCTTAAAAACTTTAACTGGAAGAAGGTTGGGGTTATTAATGATATAATTAAGGCTGATAATCAAAAAAAAGGATCAAAACGTTTTTTTAAAATTGATGATAAGCTTCTTGTTAGCTATACAGAAAGTCCTGAGTTTTATTTGGTTGATTTAAAAACAAATATTATTCAAAAATTTAAAGATGATGCTTTGTTTTATAAATCCGGAAGAGCTATTGTAAAAAGAGATAAGCTAGTTGGCACAATTAAAAATCCTGTTACGGGTCTGATAAAAGTAGAGTCTTTTGATTTAAAAAACATGCTTTCAAATAAGCTTGGCAAAGAACTCTATTTATATAGAAGTTCTAAAGAGTTTTTTATATACATTTCCTTATCATTTACTTTTTTGTTTTTTTTAATTCTTGTTTTAAACGTTTATTATAAAAGAGTTGGTCAAACATATATCTTAAATAAAGACTCTTTGTCTGGTTTAGGTAACTCTATTAATCTGATAAAAAACGAATATGATATTCTAAAGCTTTTTAGTGAAAAAAGAAGTGTTTCAAATTCATTGATAATGGACATGTTCATTGATGAAAATAAAACTAAAGATTTTGCAGTAAAAAAGAAGAACAAGGCGATTTTAGCTTTAGAAAAAAAGCTCTCATTAATTTTTAAAAAATCTTTTATTAAAAAAGAAAAATCAAAATCTGATTCAAGACAACTTAATTATTTTTTAAACAAAAGGATTAAAATAATAGAATAATCTAATGAATAATAAACTTTTCTAAACCTTTAACAAAAACTCTGTTGTTAGAAAGTTTAGGGATCTTATTTTGTCCGCCCAACTTTCCAACATAACTCATATGCTCATTAAACCCTCCTCTTTTAACTTCTCTTATTTCTAAACGCTTTAAAACTTTTCCTTTAATAAGGTCTTTATAATAAATGTTTTTCTCTTGTATTTTTTTATCCAATTCTTCTGAGAAAATATTTATTTCCATATTTCTTTCTTCAAATTCTATCCACCACTCATGATAAGGAAGTCCTTGTTTGGGGTTTATCATTGGAGCCACTGTAAATTCTAAAATATTAATTTTATGTTTTTTACAAACCTGTGCAATTGATTGCTCTACTTCTTCTGAAATTACATGCTCTCCAAACGCAGAAATGAAGTGTTTATACCTTCCAGTTACTATAATCTTAGGGGGCATTAAAGAAGTAAACCTAATTGTATCCCCTGTGTTATAAGCCCATAATCCAGCATTTGATGATATAACTAAAATATAATTAACATCTAAATCAACATTACCCAGTGTGTATCTTTCATAGTTTGAAGATTGAAACTCATCAACCTTAATAAATTCATAAAAAATACCAGAATTAAATTGGAGCAATAATGATTTATCTGATTGAATGTTTTGGTATGCAAAAAAACCCTCAGAAGCAGGGTAATATTCGATTGAATCAATCTTTTTTCCAATTAATTTTCTAAAAATTCTTTTATAAGGCGAAAAGTTTACGCCACCATATATGTATAATTCAAAGTTTTTAAAAATTTCTGATATGTTTTTTTTATTTGAATTTTTTATAATTTTTTCAAAATACATTTGAACCCATGACGGTATTCCTCCAATTACAGTCATATTTTCATTAATAGTTTCTTCGCAAACTGCTTCTACTTTTTTCTTCCAATTATCAATAGAGTTTGTTTTTAAAGAAGGTAGGTTGTTTTTCCTTAAATAACCTGGAATATGATGTGCAACTATTCCTGAAAGCCTTCCAATGAAAATACCATTTATTTTTTCAAGCTCAGGTGATCCTTGTAAAAAAATTGTTTTTCCATTTAGGAAGCTTGTATTTCCTGTTTTGTTTATATAAAAAAGTAGTGCATTCCTAGATGAAATAATATGATTTGGCATAGATTCTTTTGTAATTGGTATGAATTTAGTACCGCTTGTAGTTCCAGATGTTTTAGCTAAATATTTTGGCCTCCCAGGCCACAAAACATCTTTTTGACCCAATTTAATTTCCTCAATATATTTTTTAATACCCTCATAATCTCTAATAGGAACTAGCTGTCTATAATGTTGAACGCTTTTAATTGAATCAAAATTATGATCTAAACCAAATTTTGTTTTTGAAGCCTTTTTAATTAACTCATTCAGTATTTTAAGTTGGATATTTACAGAATTTGAATAGGAGCCTTCAATTTTTTTTACCACTAAAAAAGCAAATAATTTTGCAAAAAATCTTTTGATTATGGTCATTTTAAAATTTAATTAGGTCCTCTGGGTTCAAGGGTCCTTGTGAGTCCCAAATTTCTAAATGAAGATGTGGTCCTGTGGTTAACTCCCCTGTATTCCCTGAAAAAGCTATAAGCTGCCCTGATTGTACAAAATCTCCTTTCTCAACTTTGACAGATTCATTATGTTTATATATGCTTACTAGTTTGTTTTTATGATAAATAATCACATTATAACCCGAACTTAATGTCCAGTCTGAAAACAAAACAATCCCTTCAGAAATAGCTTTTACCGAAGATCTTTGTTTTAAAATAATATCAACTCCATAATGCTTGTCAGATAAATTAAATCCCTGAGAAATGAAGCCGTTTGCTGGAGCGATTAAGTCCATAGAAATTTGGTTGTTTTCATTTTCAATTATATTAAACTTGTCTTCAGAATCCACAATACTCCTAAGCATTGAATCTTCAATCTTAATATTTATTTCAAGTTCTCTTAAGTCTAATTCCTTATTTATTGTGTTATTTTCATATTTATTATCAAAACTTTTCTCTTGCAAAGTATTTGAAAAAGATTCCATAAATTGTTCGTTTTTTTGTAAAGATATCATCAATGAATCAATTTTTTCCAGGTTATTTATTGCTTGAGATCTTATTTTACTAGTATCATAACCTGGTATATATTCCCTAATTGGAGTATAAAAAATAATTAGTGATGTAATTAAAATTATAATAAAAGTTGTAGAAAATGTAATTAAAAAAATATTGCGTTTTGATAGGCTTAATGCAAATTTTTCCTGATATGAGTCCTCTTTCATTACAGCAAGCCTATAGCTACTATTTTGTGCTTTTTTAAGTTTTTTAATTTTATTTTCTTTACTCATCTAAAAACAAAGATAACAATACCAATATTTTATTGTTTTTAAATTTTATATAACTAGTTTAAT
>MDSV01072049.1_pt1 | contig 13108 bp, 9 predicted proteins | sample 810851 | NCBI WGS metagenome assembly MDSV01 (sample SAMN05326640, study PRJNA326480) | marine metagenome | isolation source: seawater | place: Atlantic Ocean: North East | collected 2012 | reverse complement strand
CTGCGGGCCGACGGCGTCCGCGTGACGACCCTCGTCCGCACGCGCGACGCGGGTGCTGACGAGGTGCCGTGGCTCGTCGACTCCGACGTGCTCGACCCGGCAGTGCTGGACGGCGCTGACGCGGTCATCGGGTTGAACGGAGCGAGCATCGGCCGATTCCCTTGGACGTCGTCGTACAAGCACACGCTGCTGTGGTCGCGCGTCACGCCGACCCGCGCCGTGGCACGCGCCGTACGGGAGTTGGGCGAGAGCGCACCGCACTTCGTGTCGGCATCCGCCGTCGGCTACTACGGCACGCATCCCGGTGGCCCGATCGCCGAGGACGCCCCCCGCGGCGACGGATTCCTCGCTGATCTGTGCGGCGAGTGGGAAAGCGCCGCGTACGGCGCCGGCGACAATGCGCGCGTCACGACGCTGCGAACAGCGCCGATCATTCACCGTGATGGTGTGCTCAAACCCCTGATCCTGCTCACGAAGCTCGGGCTCAGCGGGCCGCTGGGGCGAGGCACGCAAGTGTGGCCGTGGATCTCGCTGGATGACGAGGTCCGAGCGATCCGGCACGTCATCGACACCGGCACGATGGGGCCCGTGAACCTGTGCGGCCCGACCCGAGCCACCGCGAACGACATCGGCTTCGCCCTGGCGCGAGAGCTGAACCGACCGTACCTGCTGCGCGCCCCGGAGTGGGGCCTGAAGCTTGTACTGGGGTCAGACCCGACCGAGTCGCTCTTGACCACGGACGCCTACCTGATCCCCGAGGTGCTCGCCGCCTCCGGCTTCTCGTGGACGCACGAGAGCGCGGAGGACGCCGTTCGGGCGGCGGTCGGCCAGAGCTGACGGTTATCGGTCAGCTCTGCTGACCCCGCCCGCGCTCGAGCCGGATTGCGGTTCGCGCTGCGGCCCGTGCGCGACGTCGGTCACCAGCCGCGTCATAGACGATCCCGAGCCGATACCAGGCCCGCCAGTCGTCGGGTGCGCTTTCGACATCCGCTTTGAAACGGGGGAAAAGCGCATCCCCGTCAGCGCGCACGACGCGCCCACTCGGGCGCACCGCGACGAGATCATCAGGCAGCTCACCCTCGGCCTCGAGGCGCCGACCGAGTTGCTCGGCCCGCACACCGAACCACAGCTCCCGCGCAAGCGCCCAGATCGCGATGATCGGCAGCACCACCAGCACCGCTCCCATCGCCACCCCGACCGGGTCGCCGCTGACCAGCAGCAGCCACGCCCGCTGGGCTACCAGGGCGATGTACAGCAGCAGGAGCGCAGCCATCACCGCGACGGCGATGCGCGAACTCATGCGCCGGTGGCGCGGGCTACCTGCCCCGGCACGCCGCCCTCATCCACGGGCGGCTGGTCGACGAACGCCGGTAGGCGAACCCCGATGTCGAGGAAAGCGTCAAGCCCGATCAGGACTCGGCCGGGTTCGACTCCGGCGACGCGCCGCGAGACTGCTCCGAGCACGAGGCGGATGCCTGGCGCGTAGGCGGCTGCAGGGTCGATGGTGTCGTGGGTGAGGGTGAGCGTCTCCCCCGGTCCCGAAAGCAGGACGCTCTGGCTTGCAACCACTCCGGGCCTCCGGAGGGAATGGATGGGAACGCTCGCAACCTGCTGCCCTCGCGCCCGCTGGTCGACATGGGGGGCGGCGACGGGACCGGCATCCGCACGGGCCGCAGCGATCAGCTCGGCGGTGCGCACCGCCGTACCCGACGGCGAGTCGATCTTGGTCTCACGGTGGGCTTCGATGATCTCGATCGACGAGAAGAAGGGGGCCGCAGCAGCAGACAGCGCCGAGCCGATCACTGATCCGAGCGAGAAATTCGGGATGAACACCGCCCGGATCCCGGCCTGTTCGATTTCGGGCCGCACGCGCGCGATGCGTTCGGCCGACCACCCCGAAGTCCCGACGATGATGTCGACGCCCCGCTCGGCTGCGGCCTTGACGATGTCGATCGACACCGCGGGAGTTGTCGCATCCACGACGAGGTCGGCGCCATCGAGCTCTGACATCGCTGAGCGCGAATCGAGCTCGGAGTGGACCTCGAATCCGGGCTCAGCAGCAACGACGTCGCGGATGATTCCGCCGAGCTTTCCCGTGGCACCGACGATGGCGACGCGTGTGGTCATGGGCTCCAGCCTATCCGCGGCAGCCGGCAGTCTCGGCGTAGCTCAGAACGCGTAGGCCTCGGGAAGCCCCGTGCGGTCTTCGACCGGCAGGTGCGCGAGGTCGTTGTGCGACAGCAGGGTCCACGGCCTTCCCTGCTTCTGCGCGAGCACCGTCAGACCGCAATTGGCCTGATTCAGCGTCATCCACTTCCACTCGGGAGCCTGCAGGACCTCGCGAACGAACCACCCGATGACGAAGTTATGCGTCACGAGCAGTTCATGGACTTCGCCGGATTTACGCACCAGGAACGCATTGACGGCGTCGGCCATCTGCGCACGGCCGGCCTCGATCTCTTCCTCGGTGACAGCTCCGAAGAACGGCTCGAACACGGCGGGGGTCTCCTCGACCATGCCGGTGGGAACGCAGTCGAACAGCAGAGCGGAGGGCGTCGGGGCCAGCGCCGGCATCCGCTCCGCGATCGCCCGCGCCGTCTCGGCGGCACGGTCGAGCGGGGAATGCCACAGCGCGTTGAAGGGGATTCCCGAGAGGCGGTCGGCCAGGAGCGCTGCTTGGCGCTTGCCGCGCGGCGAGAGGGGTCCGTCGATCAGGCCATGCTCGGCATCCAGATGTTCACCGTGGCGAACGAGGTAGATGTAGTGGGTCACGGGGCCGCTTCCTCGACGTGCTCGGAACAGTCCTACCCTAACCTCTCGGCCCCGAGGCGGGGTGACTCAGTCTGCCGCGCGGGCGATATCTGCCAGCTGGGCGCGGGTGAGTCGCACACCCACGCCCTGGACGAGCTCGTCGACCTGATGCGGGGCGAACGCGTTGATGATCGGCGCCGTGATGATGCGCTGCGCAAGAAGCCAGGCCACGGCTACCGAGGCGTTCGTGACACCCAGTTCCGCAGCGATTGCGTCCAGGGCCTTCAGGGTGCGTGTACCGCGGCGGTTGACGTTCGCGGTGATCTGCTTCGCGCGAACCGACAGCGGTCCGTTCATGCGGTCGCGGTGCAACCCCGAGAGGAACCCGTGCTCGAGGGCGTGCGAGGGTGTCACCGCCATCGACTGGGCGTTGGCCACCAGACGCAGGTCGCCGTCGAACTCATGCCGCCGCAACACGTTGAAGGGAACATCCAGCACCGAGATGCGCGGATAACCCGCCGAGCACAGGATGCGCGCCTCCACGAGCTGCGCAGCCTGATAGCCGATCGCTCCAATCGCGCGCACCTTACCCGCGCTGATGAGCCACTCCGCGGTGGCGAGTGTCTCTTCGACCGCGGTGGTCGTGTCAGCACGAGCGTCAAGGTACAGAACGTCGATGCGGTCGGTGCCGAGCCGCGTGAGCGAAGCCTCTGCAGCGCGCACGAGATCTACCGGCCCGAGTCCCGGGTGGTCGGGATGCGCACCGACGCGAACGGCGAGAACGATGTCATCCCGGATGCCGCGGTCTGCCATCCATCGGCCGATGATGTGTTCGCTGCGCCCGCCCGAGAAGCTGTCAGCGGTGTGAATGGCGTTGCCGCCTGCCCGAACGTACGTGTCGAGGATCTCGTGGCTCGTGGCCGCGTCAACCGTCCAGCCAAACTCACCGCCGCCAAGAATGAGGGGAAAGACCGACATGCCCGTCTCGCCGAGGTCGACGCGCACGCTCGAGCCGAGCGGCTGCCCGAGGACGGGGATTGGGGCTGACGGGTGGGCGGGGTTCACCGCTCCGGCTCCTGCCGTTGCCGCGGCACCGAGGCCAAAAGCAGCCATTCCCTCACCCCCTTCACGGTATCCGTGGTGGTGAGTGACGGATGCCGACGCGCTCCCCGGCGCGTGTTTCGAGGTTACGGCTTACCGGCGGCGGCGCGGCGACGCCAGGCAACACAGGCGTGAATATTACATAACGCTTCGATCACGCCGAACGCGAGAACGCCCGCCCCCGGAGGGACGGGCGTTCTCGACAACGGGTATCAGCCTTCCGCGGGAGCCTCGGGACCCTCGTTTGCTGCGGCACGGCCCTCCTGATCGGCGGGCTCGTCGATCACGGGCTCAAGGGAGAGCTTGCCGCGGTCGTCGATCTTGGTGATTTTGACCAGCAGCTTCTGCCCGACCGACAGGACATCGTCGACGTTTTCGACACGCTTGCCACCGGCGAGCTTGCGGACCTCGCTGATGTGGAGCAGGCCGTCCTTGCCCGGAAGCAGCGAGACGAACGCCCCGAACGTCGCGATCTTGACGACGGTTCCGAGGAACTGCTCGCCGACCTCCGGGTTGGTGGGGTTGGCGATCGCGTTGACCTGGGCGCGGGCCGCCTCGGCCGACGGACCGTCGGTAGCGCCGATGTACACGGTGCCGTCCTCTTCGATGGAGATGTCGGCGCCGGTCGCATCCTGGATCGCGTTGATCGTCTTGCCCTTGGGCCCGATCAGCTCACCGATCTTGTCGACGGGGATCTGCACGCTGATCACGCGCGGCGCCGTCGGAGCCATTTCATCGGGGCCGTCGATAGCAGCGTTGATGACGTTCAGGATCGTCAGGCGCGCTTCCTTGGCCTGCGTGAGCGCAGCCGAGAGCACAGACGACGGGATGCCGTCGAGCTTCGTGTCGAGCTGGATAGCGGTGACGAACTCGCTCGTGCCGGCGACCTTGAAGTCCATGTCGCCCAGAGCGTCTTCTGCACCGAGGATGTCGGTGAGCGCCGCGTAGCGGGTCTGACCGTCGACCTCGTCCGAGACGAGGCCCATCGCAATACCGGCGACGGGCGCGCGAAGCGGCACACCCGCGTTCAGCAGCGACAGCGTCGAGGCACACACCGAGCCCATCGAGGTCGATCCGTTGGAGCCGAGCGCCTCGGACACCTGACGGATCGCGTAGGGGAACTCCTCGCGCGGGGGCAGCACCGGCACGAGCGCACGCTCGGCCAAGAACCCGTGGCCGATCTCGCGGCGCTTCGGGCTTCCCACGCGACCGGTCTCACCGGTCGAGTACGGCGGGAAGTTGTAGTGGTGCATGTACCGCTTGCTCGTCGTGGGCGAGAGCGAGTCGATCTGCTGCTCCATCTTGAGCATGTTCAGCGTCGTGACGCCCAGGATCTGGGTCTCACCGCGCTGGAAGATCGCTGAACCGTGCACACGCGGGATCACCTGGACCTCGGCATCCAGCGGACGGATGTCGGCAAGCCCACGGCCGTCGATGCGGACACCGTCGGTGAGGATGCGACCACGAACGATCTTCTTGGTCACCGACTTGTACGCTGCCGAGAATTCACCCAGAGCCGTTTCGGGCAGCTCACCGGCTTCAACGGCGGCGACCAGCTCTGCCTTGACGGCATCCTTGAGCTCATCGTCGGAGTTCTGACGCTCGACCTTGTCGGCGATCTGGTAGATCGGGACGAGCTTGTCGTAAGCGCGACCGGCGACGAAGTCGTAGGTCTCGTCGGCGTACGCGGGGAAGACCGGGTAGGGCTGGATCTCCTTCGCGGCGGTGTTCGCGACGACGTTCTGCGCGGCCACGAGCTCCTTGATGAAGGGCTTGGAGGCCTCCAGGCCCTGCGCGACGATCTCTTCGCTGGGCTTGGTGGCGCCGCCCTTGATGAGGTTCCAGCTACCTTCGGTGGCCTCGGCCTCGACCATCATGATCGCGACGTCACCGTCGGGCAGGACGCGCCCGGCGACGATCAGGTCGAAGACCGCATCCTCGAGCTGCTCGGCCTTGGGGAACGCGACCCACTGGTCGGCGTGCTCGCCGTGGCCGGGGATCAGCGCGAGGCGTACACCGGCAATGGGACCCGAGAAAGGCAGACCGGAGATCTGGGTCGAGAGGGATGCCGCGTTGATCGCGAGCGCGTCGTAGAACTCACCCGGCGCGATCGAGAGCACCGTGACAACGATCTGCACCTCGTTGCGCAGCCCCGAGACGAACGAGGGGCGCAGCGGACGGTCGATCAGACGGCAGACCAGGATCGCCTCGGTCGAGGGGCGACCCTCACGACGGAAAAACGAACCGGGGATCTTTCCGGCGGCGTAGGAGCGCTCTTCGACATCCACCGTCAGGGGGAAGAAGTCGAAGCCCTCGCGAGGGTGCTTTCCGGCGCTCGTCGCCGAGAGCAGCATGGTTTCTTCGTCGAGGTACGCGGCAACAGCGCCCTGAGCCTGCTGGGCCAGGCGTCCGGTCTCGAACCGGACGGTGCGGGTGCCGAAGCGGCCGTTGTCGAGAACGGCTTCAGCGGCGGTGATTTCAGGACCTTCCAAGAGGTCTCTCCTTCTTTGTTTTGACTCGCGCACCCGTGTGGCGCGCGAGCACATGCGAAGGAGCAGGAACAGGCAGTATCGAGCGTGCGGCATAACGCCGCGTGAATCGTCGGCGCTGGCCACCAGTAGAAGACCACCCGGCGCAACACGACGGGGAACCCACCACAGGGGACCAGCTTCCTGCCGGCCTGCTCCATGAAGCTCACTGTGAAGTTGAGCGGATGCCGTAAGGCAACCCGGACGATCCTATCAGGGGCGCACTCGCCGTGTCGGGTCGGCGCCCGGCGACTCCGCTCCGTCACGCACCGGGCTCGCTCCGGCATCCGGCACGACCGGCGACTCGGAAACGGTCGCCGGCCGCCGCGAGATCGTTACGTAATCCGCATGCTTCGCGCTCAAGCCGTCCCCCGCGGTTCGTCCACGGAGTCGCCGCCAGAGCCAGGGCACCGCATCGCGACGAACCCAGCCGCGCGGGTTCGGGTCGTCATCGTCATGGAAAGCCGAGTCGAGCGTCGCCAGCTCGTCAGCGTACGGGACGCCGAGCGCCTCAGCAGCCCGGTAGGCAACGAAGCGATGACCCTTCGACCGGAAGTGGACCTTGTCGTCGGCCCACATGTCGAGGTCACTGATCGCCGGCTGGGCCTCAAGATCCAGCAGCATGCAGCCGGTGCTGGCCGCAATGCGTCTGATTTCGGAGTTGTAGACGGCAACGCGGCGAGCGAAGATCATGGCTGCGGGCCGCCGGGGAAGAACGATGCTCACCAGCAGCACATCGATCCCGCGGGACCGCAAATCCACGACCGCCCGTTCGAGCCCCTTCGCCAGGATGAGCGGATCGGCTCCGCGGCTGACCAGGTCGTTTGCGCCCATGAACACCGACACCAGATCGGGTGCCATCTCCAGCGCGCGCGGGAGCTGCTCGTCGAGGAGGTCCCGGATCTTGCGGCTGCGCACAGCGAGATTCGCGTACCGGAACGGCTCCGCGCTCGCTGGAAGTCTCGCCTCTCGGGCGCCGGCCAACAGATCCGCGAGACGGTCGGCCCACCCGCGATACTGACCTTTCGGCATCCGCGATGTGTCGCACAGCCCCTCGGTCAAGGAATCACCGAGGGCAACGAAACGCGACCACCGCGGGGTTCCCTCCGTCGCGGGTGCGGGCGGAGCTGCGGGGCGAGTCGCCGCACGCGCGAACAGGGCGTCATCGATCGGGCGGAGCATCCGGGCCTCTGCGTAGTGACCGACAAGCTGGCGGCCCAGAGCCTCCCAGGTGCGCTCGCGCACGGATTCGCGGGCCGCGGCCGCAAAGGCTCGCCGCTTGGATTCGTCTCCGATGAGGTCTGACACGCGCGCGCGGAGATCAATGAGGTCGCCCGGCCGATAGAGCCATCCGTCGACGCTGCTGCGAACCAGATCGACCGGCCCGCCTGTGCCCGTCGCGACGACGGGAACTCCAGCCGCGAGAGCCTCCTGAATCGTCTGACCGAACGTCTCGCTCTCGCCGGGGTGAACGAAGACATCGAAGGATGCCATCGCCTCGCCGAGAGCGTCGCCGGACAGGTGTCCGAGAAAGACAGCGCGCGGGAGGGACCGTTCGAGCGCTGGTCTTGACGGTCCGTCACCGACGATCACGAGGCGGCTTCCCGGAAGATCGTGCAGCGCGGCGAGATCTTCGACCTGCTTCTCGGGGGCGAGCCGGCCCACGTAGCCGATGATCGTCTCACCCGGGGCCACGCGCTGGCGCCACGCAGCGCTCCGGTGCTCGGGAGCGAATCGGATGGCATCCACTCCCCGCCCCCACCGGCGGAGGCGATCAATGCCGAGACCTTCGAGCTGAGACATGCTCGCCGAAGACGGCACCAGGGTCAACGTCGAACGCCGGTGCAAGCGCGCCAGGTGCGACTGCACGATCGATGTCGCAGCCGGCAGCCCGTACTTCTGGGCATAAGCGACGACATCCGTCTGGTAGACCGCGACAACCGGAACCTTCAGCGCGTCGGCAGCGGCAGTTCCCTGCCAGCCCAGCACGAAGGGCGATGCCAGGTGAATGACATCGGGTCGAAACTCGCGCAGGTGCGCCGCGAGCTTCGCCGCGCGAGCGAACACGACCCGCACCTGTGGGTACGAGGGCAGCGGCACCGACCGCAGCATTGTCGTGCGAGCGCCGGACAGATCAGCGCCGCGCAGATCCGTCTCAACGTCGCCTGCCTTGGGTGCGATGACAAGGGTTTCGTGTCCCTCGTTCGCGAGATGACGAAGGATCTGGAGCACCGAGCCGGTGACTCCGTTCATGTGGGGGAGGAACGATTCCGCCAATACCGCGACTCTCACGGCTCCAGGGTGACGCCTGTCGGATCGCCGAACACGCTGAGGCAGGCACGGTCGCCGAGAGTTCACCGGATGCACGCTAGCGCGTCACCGGACGTGCCCCGTTCCGTCTCCGTTCACCCGCGCGTGTTACCCAGAAGTGTGATCGATGAGGTGCTGACGCACGTTGCCGGCAGCCCCTGGGCACTCCCTCTCATGTTCGCGCTCGTCCTCGCCGACAGCCTCCTGGTGCTGGTCCCGGGAGAGGTCGCCGTGACCGCCTTCGGTGCGCTCGCTGTCACCGTCGGCTCACCGCCACTCCTGGGCGTTGTGCTACTGGCCGCGGTCGCAGCGTTCCTCGGCGACATGATCGTGTACGTCGTCGGGCGCCGCGTCGGGCTGGACCGGTGGGCGTGGATGCGGGGTCGCAGAGTGAGTGCCGCCATCGGCTGGGCCCACCGGCGACTGCACCGATCGAGCGCGACAGTAGTCTTCACAGCCCGGTTCATCCCGTTCGCCCGATTGGCGGTGAATCTGACGGCTGGAGCATCGCGGGTTCCGGCTCCTCGATACCTCATTCTTGTTGCCGCGGCCGCCACGGGATGGGCGGTGTATCAGGCTGCAGTCGGAGCGATCGTCGGACGACTGGTTCCGGGTGGACCCGTGGTCGCCGTCCTCATCTCCATCGGTGTCGCGATCGTGTTGGGGATCGTCATCGACCTGATCGTGACGCGCATCTCATCCGCGCAGGGCAGCCGCTCCCCCGGCGCTAAAGACACCTCCGCGTAGCTCGCGCCGCAGTTCGAGATGCCCGCGGTGGCCGTGCCCCAGCCTCCGGGGCGGATCCAGCACGCCAGCGGCATCCGCGGTCGCGCGACCGAAATGCAGATTAACTCTTGTAACCTCACACATACACAGCTAATCTCACACATACACAGATTTCGACGTCACGGATGACGCCGGGTGGGAGAACACATGTACGCGACGGAGCGCCAGCAGCGCATCGCGGGAATCGTCACCGACGAGGGCCGGGCATCGGTAACCGCCCTGTCAGCTCTGTTCGGCGTCGCACAAGAAACGATCCGCCGCGATCTTGATCAGTTGCAGGCCGACGGCGTGCTCCTGCGCGTGCACGGGGGCGCGGTTCCCGCGGGTCGAACGAGCGCCGCCGAGCCGAGTCTGGCGGCCCGCGAAGCCACGGCGACCGAAGCCAAGGAACACATCGCCGCGGCGGCGCTCGATCTGATCCCCCGCGGTCTCGGCGGGGCCGTGCACATCGACGCGGGGTCAACGGCAGCACGCGTCGCCCGGCTTCTGGCCGCCCGAGAGGACGGCAACGCTTCGCTCACGCTCATCACCAACTCCGTGATCACCGCGTCGACGCTCAGCCACCTCACCACCCCGGCGGTGCGCGTGATCGGCGGAAGACTGCGAGCGGTGACCGGCGCGCTGGTCGGCGCAGGAGCCATCGACCAGATCGCGGGCTTGCGGCCGGATGTGGCAATCATTGGGACCAACGCCGTAAACGCCAGATTCGGGCTGAGCACACCTGACGAGGCCGAAGCCGAGGTCAAACGAGCCGCTGTCGCCTCGGCGCGGCGTGTGATCGTCGTCGCTGACGCATCGAAGCTCGGCGAAGAATCGCTCGTACGGTTCGGAGGGCTCGATGACATCGACGCCCTCGTGACCGACGGCGAACCGGATGCCGACCTGAGCGCTGCCCTGCGCGCAGCCGACGTGGATCTGGTGCGCGCATGATCGTCACCGTCACGATCAACCCGAGCGTCGATCGCACCATTCAGCTCCCCTCGCCCCTCGTTCGCGATGCGGTCCTTCGCGCGAGCGCCGTCAGCTCGCAGGCAGCCGGCAAGGGCGTCAACGTCTCGCGAGCGCTGGCTCACGCATCCGTCGCGACCCGCGCCATCGTTCGCGCCGACTACCACGACCCCTATGTTCGTGAACTCGTCGAAAGCGGGCTGGCCGTGGTCACGGTCGATCCCGGCGCGAGCGTGCGCACCAATATCTCTCTCGTCGAACCCGACGGCACCACGACGAAGATCAACGAGCCCGGTTCACCCCTGAGCGCCGCCGCCGTCGCAGCCCTTCACGACGTCGTGGCCGCGGAGGCCCCCCGGGCGAGCTGGGTGGTTCTTGCCGGTTCGCTCCCCCCGGGCGCCGATGTCGAACTGCTCGCCGATCTGGCGCGGACGGCACGGATGGCAGCGCCCGCCGTCCGAATCGCGGTAGACACCTCGGGCGCACCCCTTACCGCACTGCGCACCGCGGGCGTGCGGATCGATCTGATCAAACCCAACCTCGAAGAACTCGCCGAGCTGACCGGGTCGAACCCCGCGACTCTAGGCACACCGGAGGCCGTGGCCAGCGCGTGCACGGCACTGCGGGCCGACGGTATCGCCGCCGTGCTGGCAACGCTCGGCGCCGCCGGCGCGGTCCTCGCCTCGGCCGATGGCGCCTGGCACGCCACCCACCCGCCGGTGATCGCCCGCAGCACCGTCGGCGCTGGCGACTCATCCTTGGCCGGCTACCTCATCGCCGACGCCGAAAGGCTCTCGCCTGCTGCGCGCCTAGCACGCGCCGTGGCCTACGGCTCGGCCGCCGTTTCCCTACCCGGGACCACCATCCCGCGCCCCACAGACACCCGCCCTGACCAGGTCACGGTCACCGAACTACACCTGCCCGCCATGGTCACAGCACCGTGACGTTCTTCGAAGGAGAGAACATGTCAATCATCACCCCGGAGCTCGTCGCTCTCGATGTCGCGTTGGGCGCGACATCCGGGGACGTCATCGATGCCCTCAGCACCATCGTCGCCGGCGCGGGTCGCGCCACTGATGCCCACGCGCTGGCGGCAGACGCCCACGCCCGTGAGGCGCAGACCTCAACCGGGATGCCCGGCGGGATCGCTATACCCCACTGCCGCACGGCTGCCGTGACGGAGCCCACACTCGCGTTCGCACGCCTGTCGGATCCGGTGGACTTCGGCGACGATGACCCGAGCGATCTCGTGTTCTTCATCGCCGCGCCGATCGGAGCCGACACCGATCACCTCGCGATCCTCTCCACGATCGCCCGCGCGCTGGTGCGCGAGGAGTTCGTCGACGCGCTCCGCGCCGCGACCTCGGCCCCCGAAGTCGTCAGCCTGATCGACGAGGCGATCGCCCCCGCTCCTGCCGCGAACGCCGCGGCGCCGGCGTCGTCGGATCAGCGCGTGCTCGTGGCCGTCACCGCCTGCCCGACCGGCATCGCCCACACCTACATGGCAGCCGACGCCCTCGTCGCCGAAGCGAAGAAGCGCGGCATCCGACTCGAGGTCGAGACACAGGGCTCGAGCGGGTCGACCGCCCTTGATCCTGCCCTCATCGCCGCCGCCGACGCGGTGATCTTCGCCGTCGACGTGGACGTGCGCGATCGGGCACGCTTCGCCGGAAAGCCCGTCGTCCAGGGGCCCGTCAAGCGAGGCGTCGAAGCTCCCGGAGCCATGATCGATGAGGCGTTGGCCGCGGCCGCGAACCCGGATGCTGCGCGGGTCGCGGGTACCGAGACCACGACGGCGACAACCGATACCGCCAGCGAACACGCCGGGCGCAAGCTGCAACGCTGGCTGCTCACCGGCGTCAGCTACATGATCCCCTTCGTTGCCGGCGGTGGCCTGCTCATCGCCATCGGCTTCGGCCTCGCGGGATACGACATCAATGCGACGGCCAGCGACATCGTCGCGTCGTCGTCCCTGTGGAACCTTCCCGACGGCGGTTTCTGGACGTATATCGGCGCCGTCGCCTTTGTCATCGGTGCAGCTTCCATGGGCTTCCTGGTCCCCGCGCTTGCGGGCTTCATCGCCTACGCAATGGCCGACCGCCCCGGCATCGCACCGGGATTCGTGGTCGGCACGATCGCCGTCATGATGAACGCCGGCTTCCTCGGCGGCATCGTCGGCGGCCTCCTCGCGGGCCTCGTCGCAGCCTCGCTCACCCGCATCCCGGCACCCCGCTGGCTGCGTGGCCTGATGCCGGTCGTCATCATTCCGCTGTTGGCATCGATCGCCGCATCCGGAGCCATGATCCTCTTCCTCGGCGGACCGATTGCCTGGCTGATGACGACACTGACCGATTGGCTCAACAGCCTGACCGGCGTCGGGATCGTGCTGCTGGGCGTCATCCTTGGCCTCATGATGTGCTTCGACCTCGGCGGACCTGTCAACAAGGTCGCTTACTCGTTCGCCGTCGCGGGCCTCGGCGCTGCGTCGTTGGCCAACCAGGTGCCTCTGGAGATCATGGCTGCCGTCATGGCATCGGGCATGGTGCCGCCGCTGGGACTCGCTCTTGCCTCGACGGTGCTTGCCCGCAAGCAGTTCACTCCCGTGGAGCGCGAGAACGGTGTCGCGGCGTGGCTGCTCGGTGCATCCTTCATCTCCGAGGGTGCGATCCCCTTCGCCGCAGCCG
>MDSV01033736.1_pt1 | contig 13108 bp, 12 predicted proteins | sample 810851 | NCBI WGS metagenome assembly MDSV01 (sample SAMN05326640, study PRJNA326480) | marine metagenome | isolation source: seawater | place: Atlantic Ocean: North East | collected 2012 | reverse complement strand
TTATAGTGTTATTACTGAAATAATCCGGAATGATATGGTCAGAGATACAGCTTTTTGGATTAAAGAAACTAATGCTACAATACTTTATCAAGTTGGAGCTAAAGTTTTTAAAGATAATAGTATAGCAGAGGTCTATATCAAATTTCCGAATCAACTTGGCACGTCGGGATACAATGTGAACTTCTTTAAAGATTCGATGATAATCATTCCACAAAATGGGTTTTTTATGGATTCAATTAAATCTTATAAAATTGAAACAATGAATCACAAGAAAATTATCAGTATTCAAGGAGAATTCAACCTTTATCTTTTAGAGTCAATCCTTTTAAAACTAGATACCATCAAGAATATTTCCCAAAACTTAAATAATAGAAAAAAGATTTCGTTTAAAAATCATGATAGAAATGAAGTTTTTAAGTTTCGTTTTGATAAAATGAATAATTTAAAGTCGATAATAAAAAAGGTAAATGGTAAAGTAGTTAGAAGGGAAAAAATAAAAATATATGAAAAAGATAAATATGGTAATTGGACTAAAAAATACCATGTAATAAATGACCAACGATGTTTTTTTGAATATATCAGAACTATAAAATATTTGGGGACAGTCCTCAACTAAAAATAAAAAATGAATTGGAGTAAAATATGTAAAACTTGGTGACAGTCACCAACTAAATTAAATAGGGACGCTCACTTTTTTTAAGCGAACAAAACGAATTCAAGGAAAGAGAAATCTTTCCTTTTTTTGTTTCTTCATTTGATGGTTAAGTTTAGCAGAAGATTTATTTTTGAAGCTAATTCAGATAACTTTCAATTGGTATATACGACTATGAAAAATTTAATAAAATACTTTTGCATATTACTGTGTTTTAACTGTTTTGCACAAAAAGAACAAAAATCATTAATAGGAAGGTGGGAACACACTAAGTATATATCAAAACATCCCAAAGGAAAAGATGCTGAAGAAATAATGACTAAGCTTTTAAAAGGATCCATCCTGGAATATTCAAAAGATACTTTTTCGTATAAATGGAAATATAATACAGTTTCGGGTATCTACAACTATTCACCCGAAAAAGGAACAATAAGCTGCATCAAAAATGGATCATCCAAAGAAAATGTAGTGACAATTGAGTGGTTAACTCCAAACCAAATAAAAATTTGCGAGAAACCGAATGGTTTTGATATTTATAATAGAATAGATGAAACAAAAAAGGTAAACCCTCCCATACAATTACTTCATGGAGGACCGATTATGTTTAGCAATACTCATTTGTGTACCGATTCTGTGTTGAAGGAGAAACATATATACTCCAATGAGAGGTTAAAGCATTCCATATTTTATGACGATAGTACCAGTGTATTGGAGGTATACCGTTATAGAACTAACAGGAAGCTTGAGTGGTTGGGTCAATTTAGTAAGAGTTATAAATTTAAACTCGATACGTGTTATGGAGAAAACGAAAAACAAGAATTATATCCTTTACAATTATTATTAAAAAAACCTTTAAAAACAGGTAGCTGGTACGGTTGGAATGAACAAGGAGAACTTAATTGCATTATTACTTTTAAGGACGATAAAATAACAAAACTAATTCGATTAATTAATAATAAATGGATTCCTTCTCCAATGCCTGTTGACGTAAATTCAATAGAAGATTTTTATTGGTAATAATTTTAAGCTTGGTGACAGCCCCCAAACCAAAATTAAATAGAAAACTTGGTGACAGTCACCAACTAAAAAATGAGCCCAAACCCTTGTTTTGTTGAGTTGTTTAGGTGTTTTTCCTATGTTGAAAGTGTTGTTTTTTGCATAGCTAAGATACTGCAACCATTTAATTTATATATTAATTCTGGTTGTCAAGTATTTCTTCGCCTTCGATAAGTGTATTGTTTTCTTTCCATTTCTTTTTTCGAAACAAAGGAATAATTAGGGAAAGTAATGTAAATCCGACAAAACAGATAGTAGCTACTGTTAATATGGGGATTATACTCTTCATACTGATTGTGTCTTCAGTGGGAATGATATATAACAATAAAGTAAGTAGAACAGCAAAAGAGATTGAAATGCTAATTTTTAAACCAAGTTTAAACCCATATTTATAAGAACTTGGCTTACGATAAATTATTCCAATTATAAATGGTCCTGTTAAAGCAGTAAAGAATACAAATGCATATAAATAGTCAATCCAGAAATACATACTGGAAAACAAAAAAAACCTAGATGCAGCAACACAAAAAGTTAATAGAATTGAAATAAATCCAATTAATGCAGAATAAATCCAATCATTTTTAACCATAAATCAAAAATAAGAGAAATTAGTAAATGGAGAGGCTAGAGTTAATTAAATATCTGTCATCTTTCAAAAAACAAAAAGCCACTCTTGCAAAGCCCACTGGTTTTGAATGGCTTTAATCCGTATTTTTGCCCTTTAAAAGGTTATAAAAAACTTAGGGACAGCCCCTATTTATTGTCCCCATTTAATTTCTAAATCAAATAAGTGTTACTTTTTCTAAAAATTGAATTACAGTTTAAAGAAGTTTATGCATTACATTAAAATATTTTTCTTCAGATTCTTTGTTTTTCTTTCATTTACTATTTTCGGACAGTCTCAAATATCTAATGATATTCAAGAAGCTTTTCAAATGAAGGAGTCCATAAAGGTCTTAAATTTATCCGGTCAATTGGACTTTGTATTGCCTGAAAATATTTCAGATTTAGAAAACCTTGAGGAATTAAACTTATCAGAAACGAATATCATTAAGTTGCCTGCAGGTTTGGTTAATTGTAAAAAATTAAAAAAAATAAACTTGAGCTATAATCCCAATATGGATGTTAATCAAGTTTGTGATGTTTTAAGAAATTTGCAAATTACATCTCTTTCATTAGAAGGGTGCCAGTTGGCTTTTATACCTTTTCAAGTATCTGAAATACTAAGCTTAAATTTTTTAAATGTTTCGAACAACTTGATTTATGAATTTCCTGATAACTTTGGGAAATTGGTAAATTTAGTTCAGTTGGATGTAGCAATGAATCAACTTGATTCGGTTGCATTTGGGCTTAATTCATTACCAAAATTAAAAGCAATAGATTTTTCTTTTAATACAAGAATTGTAATCGATCATTTAATTTCTTCAGGACTTGATTTTCCAGCTTTGGAAGAGATTAAGCTTATAGGAGTAAGGGATTTTCCAGCTACTTTAAATTTAAGGGAGGGACGGTTAAAGAAGCTTGATTTGTCAAATACTTCATTTGAAAATTTAAACCAACACACAACAGATTCATTTAAAGTTGATCATTTTATTGCTAAAAACTGTAAAAAGTTGGATTATGACTTTGTTTGTAAAACTCTGCAAAACAGTGGTGTTAAGAAATTGGAAATATCGGATAAAAAAATGGAAAATATTCCTGTAGGTATTAGAAGAATGAAAGATTTAGAAGAGTTGGTTGTGGAAGAGACTCAAATCAACTATGTTCCATCTCTTAATAATCATAAAAACCTTCGTCGAATTACTTTTGGTAGCAACAACTTAAATACTATTTTTAGTAGTGTTTCAAGACTAAATAATCTTGAGTATTTAAATATAAAAGCCACTGGAATTGATAATTCCGAAGTTGAAAAGCTAGTTGAACATTTCCCGAATACTGAAATTGTTTACAACCCCCAAAAACAAGGTGTTCCTTTAAAATTTCCGGAATATTTGAAAGATTTAAATTATACGGCTCCATTCATTTCTTTAGTTAAGGGATTTGAGCGATTCAAATTTTCAGGCAAAGATAATGCGGAAATAAAATTAACATCAGGAACACTAATTAAAATTGACAACAATTCTTTACTAACACCTGATGGGAAAGCATATTTAGGTGAGGTGAATTTAAAAGTCAAAGAATATAAAAACTCTCTTGATGTTTATCTATCAGGGCTACCTATGTTTTATGACTCTAATGCAGTATATGGTTTTGAATCAGCAGGAATGTATCAAATCGAAGCAACAACTTTCGATGGAGAAACTTTGGAATTAGCAGACAAAAAGCCCTTGACTATTAATACGAACATCCCACAAAACAACACTGGTTTTCAGTCCTATACTCTTGAAAGTGGTAAATGGGTAAACAATGGGACGACTCCTAGTTTTCCATATAGTTTTGAGCCCATTGGTTTGTATAGTACTATTCGAAAAGTAAAACAGGAAAAAAAACCTGAATTAAAACATCAAGAGTTCGGAATAGAAGTTTGGAAAACTAAAGATGTAAAGAGTTTTCGATTAAGATTTATCGGTAAAGGCTTTAGTAAGCTTAATTTAAGGACTTTTTCAAATAAGAAAATATCAATTAATGAATTCACTGCTTTTGCTAATGAAAAATGGATTGTTGTTGATTCTGATGCTGAGGAAAAATTGAAGTTATTGCAACGCAATAAAGAGTTTAATACAAAAGATGTTTACACCCCATTTTCATCTGATAATCCAAAAATCTTATTTAAAGGCATTCAAGACGTGAAATTAGAGCCTCAGTACGAGAAAGACAATTTTTTACTTACCATTGTTACCACTTCTTCTACAATACAATTAAACATTATTCAGGACTTTTCAAGGGTTGGACCTAAATCTAGCAAACGAAAGTTGCGTTCCGCATGGAAACGATATGAAATAATACTTAAAAGTAGTAAAGAGAAAAATAAAGTTTTATTGCAAAATTATGAGGATTTAATGAAGCAATATCAGGCATTAAAAACTCTTCAATACAACGATTCTGTATTCAAGGCTAACAATCCTGATGGATTTGCTGAACAACAAAAAGCAAGAAAGGATTATCAAAGCTTAAAAAACGGCATCTTTGCATCTGTTGCTTTAAATGCTGATTTTAATATAAGAAGGACTGGTTTTTGCAACATCGATAGAATTATAAAGGACTTAGAATCAAATGGCTTAGAGTTTGTGTTTGAATCCTATAATGAAAAAGGAGATTCTTTAGAACTTGAACACATATCAATCTTGTCGTCCGCCTATAGTTCGGCGATCAAGTATATTGGGAATACTTTTACAGTTAATAAAATGGCAAAATCTCTGGCTATCGGAAAGACAAAAGATGGAAATCTTGCATATATATCAAAATCTGATTTTATGAGGGCTCTATCAAGTAATAATAAGGTGAAGAAATTAAAATTTACTCTAGTTGATCCTAAAGAAATTGAAAAAGAAGAATTGGCAAAAATTATAGCGAAGTAATGAGAGTAGTTCAATTTTTAATAATCCTAATAGTTGCATTTGCATTTACAAGTCATCCTTCAAAAAAAATAAAGTGGGAACTTCAAGGTGAGAAAGTGAACCCTTTAAATATTGATAAAGATTTACTAAAACAAACAGTTATAGAATTCATAAACTACAAACGAAAAAAAACACGAAGAAGTTTAATCGAATTGAATTCTTCTTTAGACAGTGTTCTCATTCAAATGCATAGTCAATATCAGAGTAAAGATGCTTATAAGAAAATGAAAAAAGTAAAACAAAATTTTTACGTAAAGGCTTGGGAATTAGGTTATTTTAATTCGTGGTTTAAAGTAATGTATTCCGAAAGCCCTTCTCTCTTAGTTAGCGGAAAAGCTATTCATTTCAACCCTGAAACGAACGGTTTCTGCTGGGGAACAAAAAAGTCATTAAAGGATACAAATATTAAATTAATTTCTGTTCCTAAAACAACTTATCGGCAATTAGCGAAAAGATTAATTTTAAGATCTCTTCCAGGTTCCAATAGAAGGTGGATTAATAATTCTGATGTATCTAAAATTGGAGTTAAAATAAGAATTAATAAAAAGGGTAGTCCAAATAAAATACCGCGTGTAGAGCTATTATTTGTCCTTTCAGGAAATGTAATGCCGGCTAATCTTTAAAAGTAAAAAAAGATATTAATAGGGGGGGGAATGCAAATAAAATATTTCTCTTTATTTTAATAATGGGTTTTAGGTTTATTTTGTTTTTTTGGTTTCTTTTAAAAGTTAGTATTCCTATTTAATTTTTTTTAATGGATATTTTAGACAGAGAACAGAAGGTTATAATCTCTACGAAAAGAGAAACGGTATTTGTTTTTATATCCATTTTTTTATACCAGTTTTTTGTTTTTTATGAAGAATATGACAGCTTAAATGGCTGGATTGAAAATACCTCCGCCTTATTGGCTACCTTAAGTTTTATTGCTGTTCCATCTTTTTTCACTACAACTCTAATACTATGTTTAAGGGTTAAATTCAAAAAATTTGTAATCCATATTATAATATTTACTTTGATGCTAGCTTATCAGGTTTTTTTTGTGATTTATGAAATCACAAAGGAAATTTATATTCCAGCACATTAAAATAAGGGCAAATTAAATAGTGAATTTCTCTTTTTGAAATTCTTTATGTGTCTTAAAAAACAGTGTGGTAATCAATTTAAAGGAGCTGATGATTAAGCTTGATGGAGATAGGTTATTTACTTATGATTATGGACTCTTTATTGGTGTAATCAAAATCTCCAACCTTTATGTTGCCTGATTTCAAATCTACTTTGAATTGAATCCAACCTATTAGAATTTCGTTATTTGGAGTAAATATTTTGAAGGCATTATACTGTTCATTAACGGTGTTGTTAGAATCTGGTTTGGATAAATGACCTGGAGTCCAGAATTCATCGTAATTTGAATAAAACCTATCTTTATAAATAATGCAAGACTCCAACCAAGATTTATTTGCTTGCTCAACAAACATGTTTCTTTCAACGAGTTGGGCGGAAGGCTTTAATGTTCTTGATCTATTATAGAAGTAGAAGTTATAACCTGGCTGCGCTTGAATACTATAAAGATTTTTTGATAAAGTTCCACTGGTTGATGGAATATCATCTGTTTCTAATTCATATTCAAAAATTTTAAAATCATTTATACCGTCATTATTTACATCTAAAGAGTCGTTTATTATTTCCAGTTGAAAATCAGCCTTTTCAAAATATTCCTCCGTATCCTTTGCACAGCCAATTATAAGTAGTGAAATTAAAATTGCAAAAACTTTGTTAGTATTGAGCATTAGAGTTGCTTATTGCTATGTAACCCTAATTTAAACCTTTTTAATAATGTTTGTGTTTTTCCAATAAATTATACCTTGAATATGTTATAAATGAATTAAATATGGACGCTCACTTTTTTTGAGCGAACAAAACAAATTCAATTAAAGAGAAATCTTTCCTTTTTATTTTGTAATTCTGGGTGTTAGTTTATTTTTTACTTCTTTCTGTGCTTTAAAAAAGAGTGCAGTGCTCAATTTAGCAGACTATGTTTAAGGTTGATGGAGCAAGTTTTTTTAACTTATACCGTTAATACAAAAATATGTCATGAGTGAATTGACAAAAAATACGTTTTTAATACTTTTTGTTCTGATAAGCTTTTTTTCCAGTGCTCAAAGCTTAAAGTTTTCTTTGAATAAATATAGAGAGGTTGCAGCTGAAGAATTGTATATGAATAATATGAAAAAAATTACGGTTAGTAATTTTAATAATCATAAGTTGATTTCATATTGGAATATTAAAGGGTTTTTAGAAGAAGAAGTTTTGGTCAATGACTCTTCAATCATCTACAAAGTATATTTCGAAAATGGTAATGTATATGAAGAGGGAAGCTACAAAAATGATTCAGAACCTTCTGGAATTTGGAAGTGGTACTATTCTTCTGGGGAATTGTCCTCTACTCAAGATTTCAATGATGTTATAGGTAATTATATTAGTTATTTTAAGAATGGATTTGTTAAAGAAAAGGGGGTCAGGTATAAAGGAGGTTTAAAAATTGGGGAGTGGAAAATTTATTCAAACTCTGGAAGTTTGCTAAATACCTGTTTTTATAACAAATCTTACAGTTTTTATAAAGAAAATGAAATGTTAATGGAAATAGAACCGGACTCATGTACTAAGCTTTTAATTGAGAAAAAAAGTGATTACAAAAAAGAGCTTGATTCCATATATCAATCTTTTGATTCAACATACCACTTGATACTTAGTGAGCACATAATCTTAGAATCTTGTCAAGATTCAAAAAGTAAACATCGGTGTAATGCTATTTATTTTGAAAACAAACTGAAAAACAATTCAAAAGATTTAAATATTGAAAACAAATCATTTTCTATACTGGTAATGTTAAAGGTTTCATCGAATGATAAACTTGAAGAGGTAAGAATACTAAATGGCTCAGGCTATGATACTGTTGATGAATTTATTATTAAAGAAATTAAAAAAATGAGCTTTATATCAGGGAGGTTGTATAAGAAAAAAGTAAATTCATATTATAATATATCTATTCAATGGCAGTGAATTAAATAGGGCCGCTCACTTTTTTTGAGCGAACAAAACAAATTCAATTAAAGAGAAATCTTTCCTTTTTTATTTTGAGAAAACTTGGTGACAGTCACCAACTAAAAAAGGAGCTTAAACCATAGTTTTTATTGATCTTAGGAGGTGTTTTACCTATGTTGAAAATGGTGTTTTCTGAAATTTAAATAGGATGGTTTATTTTTGTTTTTTTAGTGGGTTAGCTATTTAAAAGTGAGCGTCCCTATTTAATAAGAAAAGATAACTTTGAAAAATAGATCAAAACTTGATAGACATATCATTAACCCAGATTACCTTACTGAATTAATTAAATAAATAGTTATGAAATATATATTTACAACGGTTTTATCTCTTCTTTTTTCAATTGCTTTTGCTCAGTACATTGAAGTGAAGAATATGAACTACATGTTTGCTAAGGTAAACAATGAGCTTAAAGTTTCGAACATTGATAATTTGGCTGAATGCAAAATATTTAACCAAGGAACTCCCATTGAATTTGAAATTAAAAATAACCAAACAATTATCGCTAAACCTCAAAGACCAACAAATAGAAATGGCGTAATGGTTTTTATTACTAATCCAAATGGAGACACTGTTCTTTCGCAAAAAATAGTAATAAAAAGAATCCCAAATCCTAAAGCTTCTTTTTTAGGTCAAAGATGTGGGGTGATTAGCCATCAAAGATTAATTAAGGGTAATAAACTAGATGCAAAATTCGACTTTTATAAAATTGATTGTCAGCCTAATGTGTATAAATTTTCGTTAATTATAATCAAAAGCGACGGAACAAAAATAAACCTCGTGAATGATAATAAAAGCGAAATTTTCACAGATGAAATTAAAAAAGCATTAGCTCAGACTAAAACGGACGATCTTATACTTTTCAAAGATATAAAAGTTAGAATGCCTGGAGGTTCTTCTGTTCTTAGTCCATTGATCTTTAAAGTTAAATAGGGCTTTGCCCTTTTGAGTCAAGAAATGAAGAAGAATTTATCATATTGGTTTATTTCAGGTTTACTTTTAGCGATTGTTAGAGGGCCTGTGTTTTATATCTTTCTTTATTCGAAATTAGCTTTACTTGGCTCTTGGGTAATCATTCCGGTTTTTATAGCAATTAGTGCATTAAAATTAAATAGGGACGCTCACTTTTTTAAGCGAACAAAAGAAATTCAAGGAAAGAGAAATCTTTCCTTTTTTATTTTTTAATTCTATCCTTTACTATTTACTGAGCTTCAATCAATAAAAATTCAATTCTTCAAACATTTTTTTAATTTCTTAATTAAATAGGGACGCTCACTTTTTTTAAGCGAACAAAACGAATTCAAGGAAAGAGAAATCTTTCCTTTTTTATTTTGTAATTCTGGGGGTTAGTTTATTTTTGTTTTTTAGGTTGCTGTTTAAAATTTGACGTACCTGTTCATTTAAAAAAGCTCGATTCAAAAGTTGATTAATAATACTTTAAATACCCTCCTTCTCATCATTTCGTTTAGTCTACTTTCAATCGCTCAAGTTGACATCGTAGCTCCTAATGAAGGATTGGAGCTAAATAAAATAAATAAACTTGAGTTTGTTTATTCAAACGATAAGAAATCATACTACAAATTATACTTCAAAGGTAAAAGGATAAAAAACGGGAGGTTGAATTTGAAAAAAATAAAACCACTTGAGCTTTATGAGGTTCCAGTTGAAGTTAGATCAAATAAAGGACAGGACACCATAATTACTTTGCCTGTTAATCTTAATTTCCGTGAGTTCTTATCGTTTAAATCTAAAAAAGGAAAAAATGGAAAGACAAAATTAGATTTAAGATGGTTTCTTCCTTTTTTTGGGTCAGATTATCCAGGTCAGGGAACTCATGGTAAAAACGGCTTTAATAATCAAAATTTCGAAGTTACTATAGATAATGTTTTGTTTAAGGAACAAGATATATTTAAGATAACAATTACTTCTTTAGGAGAAAAAGAAGAAACCATTCGGTTTTTAAACCGAGATTCATCGGTGTTATTTTTGGACTTTTCTGGAGGTAATGGAGGTAATGGAGGAGCTGGTGGAGATGGACTTGATGGTGAAGATGAAACTTTTAACGTGAGCCCAACTTGTGGTACAAAAGGTGGAGATGGGGGGAATGGCGGAAACGGCGGAAACGGATCGAATGTTATATTAAACGTAAAAGCCACAAATGATGAGATAGAAAAAAGAGTTTACATCTACACTAATGGAGGATTACCAGGCTATGGTGGTAAAGGAGGTATAACATTAGGTGGTTTGCTTCTCGATGAAACAAAGATGTTTCATATAAGTGAAAGAGCAAACTGTAGCATTTTAAAGGGTGAAGATGGATTAAAAGGAGAAATAGGAAAAGATGGTACTATCGATACTGTAAAAAACTATTCTGCAAACCCTTTTAAAGATGGTTTTTTTATTTACTCTCTTGATGAAAAAAACAATACCTATATTTTTCGTCATAATAGTATTCAGATAGAATTATTACCAAAAAGTCAAGAATACATTATTTCGAAACTATCCTGGGTAGATTCTAATAATTATAAAATTAAATGCGCAAAAACAAATTCTAAAACTTTCCAAAATAAAATGAGCAGTCTCGTTGACGATAGATTTCTTAATTCTATAGTTAATTCCTGTGATTATATCTCAAAGGAAAAAGAAAAGAGTGTTGAGACAAGAGGAGACGTTGTTAAAATTTGTAATGAAGATGTGCCTTTAAATGTAAAGCTTAAAATAAAATCAATTTGGGAAAAGGAAGTTGTAAAACTAATAAAATAGTTTAGCGAAATTTTTTGAGCCAACAAAAGAAATTAAAGGAAAGAGAAATCTTTCCTTTTTTGTTGTGTAATTCTGCCTCTTAGTTTAGGATATGATTTACTTTTGTTTTTTTGGGGGGAGCTATTTAAAAGTGAGTGTCCCTATTTAAAATAATAATATGAAATATTTTTTTCCATTACTCTTTACATTTATTAGTAATTATTCCTTAGCAACTAATTTAAAAGGACATCATGATTTTTCAGGTGGACTTAATTGCGATGGTGTATATTTAAAAGAGGGTACTGTTTATCTTGAAACAAATGTTTTTAACCCAAATGAAAATCTTGAAATAGGGATTGTTGATATAAAAGGCTTTACTGTTGTTGATAGTAGTGCAAATGCAAGTTTTTCAATGTCTGTTGTTAACAGCAAAAATGATACTCTTTTGTTGTATGAAGATAATTTTTCATTCGACTTAAGTGAAAAGATTAACATTATAGCAAATCTTCAAATATCTTCAATTCCCTCCTTAGCGGTTTATGAAAATTATTCTGTTCTCATTTATGTGAAAGATAAATCAAATGAAAAATATTTGACTTATGAAATTCCATTTAAAATAAAACATAACTCATTTATGTTTGTTCTCAATGATGTACTTACTTTTGATCATATATATGTATACAATGAAACAAAGCAAGAAATTATTAATAACAACACTCTTTTAAAAGATGACAAATATAAAGTGCTTATATATGGTGTAAATAATTTTAAAGAATTCGATCAAAAAATATATCCTAAATTATTAACACATTTTTCGGACAAAATAAACTTTAGTAGTTTTAACGATCCAAAATTGAATTATGATTTGGTTTTGGACAAAAGTGAATTGGGAGTAAGTAAAACTATAATTGCTGAAAATCCAATAATGATTTCATTAGATTTTACTGAACTGAAAAAACATAACACTAAAAAAGTGTTAGTTATGATTAAGGTGGTAGATTCCAAATCAGAAGCTCATATTACTGTTGCTGGGAAATTTAATTTAAAATAGATATCCTGAATGATTACAAAACCATATTTTAATGAAGTGAATACCCTCAGTTCTGATGATTATCGTAGTTTTTTTAATTTAAAACCAGCCTTTATTGAAAATTTTCTTATCACAAAAGCGACTAACTTCGTTTGGAAACTTATTTAAAATAAATAACAAAACACATAGATTTATATTATATGAGAAAAAAAATATCTACTGATACGGGAAAAAATAGGAAGTATATATTTTCAACGGTCTCAATTATTATGGGTTTACAAATTCTATTATTTGGCAATTATTTTTTTGGAGTTGTTTTTTTAGTAATTGGAGTGCTATTATTTAAATATAGTAAAAGCGGCGGCTATATTTGCTTTGATCAAAATTTTATGTTTGTTGTTTCTAAAACGCATGAAAAACGAATCTCTCTTAAAAAAATCACAAAAATCACAAAACCTATGATTCAGGTTGGGAACTCACGCAATAATTGGGACATTTACTACAGAAATAATCAAGATGAAATTCTGAAAGAAAGAATTAGTCCTTCATTTTATAAATCTAATTTTAAAGAGTTTAAAAACCTTGTTAAGGTTCATAATCCATCTGTCAAATCATAGGTGGTAATGAAACCTGATGACAGTCACCAACTAAAAGTGAAGGCCCTTAAATTAAATAGGGCCGCTCACTTTTTCTGAGCGAACAAAAGAAATTCGAGGAAATAGAAATCTTTCCTTTTTTGTTGTGTGCTTATAGGGTTTGCATTAATCAATCCACTCCCATTAATCTTTACAAAACAACTCAACTTTTGACTATAATTTCTTCAAGAATTCAATGCTTGATAAAAGGAGTTTTGAACGTGTTAACCTTGATATTTTATTCATCCAATAATCCATTAATTTTCTATCTTCATCCAGAAATAATGAAACACATTTAAGATATTAACGTAGTGAGTGCATGAAAAATTATTTTTTT
>MDSV01156688.1_pt1 | contig 13109 bp, 4 predicted proteins | sample 810851 | NCBI WGS metagenome assembly MDSV01 (sample SAMN05326640, study PRJNA326480) | marine metagenome | isolation source: seawater | place: Atlantic Ocean: North East | collected 2012 | reverse complement strand
TCCACGTTGCATTCACCTTTCGAGATGACATTGAGTTAGGTGAAGATACGGTTCAAGGTTTCTCAGACGCATCCTTGTCCATCGTTACATTCGATGAAAACGGTCTAATTCTATCTCACATTGAAACAGAATCGGGTGCAGGTGTGGAACCTATTGGAGCTCTTTGCTCTGATGGTAACGGGCAAATGTATGCGGTCATGTCATTCACGGAATTTCTCGCTATTGGAGATGACTCTGTCATCTCTCAAGGCGGGGCTGATCTCGTTGTAGCAAGCTTCACCCCAACAGCATGGAATTGGATTATCAGCGGAAATGGACAAAGTGACGTGCGCGCATGGGATTGTGCTGGAATGCCGAACAGCGGGATAAAAGTCGTTGGAGAATTCTCCTCAAACTCAACCTTTGGAGAGCACTATACTGGCCCTTCTTTAGGTACCGACTTCTTTGTTGCTGAGGTTTCATCCAATGGAGATTGGCTCAAAATTACCACTGAAGGCGGCCCTGGCTTCGACCGAGGAATGGCAATTACCGTTTCAGATACTGGCACAACAATTGTTACGGGCTCGACCACTGCAGGAATGACCCTCGGTGAAGATGTTCTTGTCGACATTGATAACAATGATAATGAGTTTCAAAACGATATATTCCTAGGGCAAATGGATGAGAATGATTCATGGGAATGGGCAATTATTTCCGGGGGTTCCGGTAACGATGTTGCGACATCGATGACATTGGGCAACGATGGTTCCCCGGTAATTTCTTTCACTCACACTGATGATTTCAATACTCAAATTACGGATAGCCTAGGAGGTTCTGATACTGGGATTTGGCTGTATCAAACCGATAGAGATGGAGACGGGATACTCGATGGAGAAGACAATTGTCCCAAAATTCACAATCATGACCAAGCAAATTACGATGGCGATGTCAAAGGAGACAGTTGTGATGATGACGATGACAACGACAATGTCATCGATTTGAATGATGACTGTCAATTTGGAGAAAAAGGTTGGTTTTCTGAACCATCAACCGACCATGACGGAGATGGTTGTCAAGACTCTTCAGAGGATTACGATGACGATGAAGATACAGTTTTTGACCAAAATGACCTCTGTCCACTTGGTCCGGTTGGATGGATTTCAACTACCGAAAACGATGCAGAAAGCGATGGTTGCGAAGATGTTGATACCGATGGGGACAGTCTTGTAGACCAAATGGACAACTGTCCAAGTGACGCTAACAGTTTGCAAAACGATTTGGACGGTGATGGCATTGGGGATGTTTGCGATGTCGATGAGGACGGTGATGGAATCCTCAATATTCATGACAATTGCCTCAAGGATTCACCGCTATGGGCTTCCAATTCAGTTAACGACCATGACCGAGACGGTTGCCACGATTCTTTGACCGACTTGGACGATGATGATGACGGAGTGAGTGACGATAAAGACCGTTGTCCTCGGGGTGAAACCGGTTGGTCTGAAAACGCGGTAATCGATGACCATGATGGTGATGGATGTCGAGACTTGAGTGAAGATGATGATGATGATGATGACGGTGTCCCCGATGTTGTCGATAACTGCAAAACTGGATTGATTGGAACAGCAGCGCCTGGTCAAGATTTGGACTTGGACGGGTGTATTGACAGCACAGAGGACATGGATGATGATGAGGACGGTGTCGACGATTCGATTGATTTGTGCCCACGTACTGTCGCCGGACAACAGGTCAGCCTAACGGGTTGCAGCCAATATCAACTCGATGATGACCTCGATGGGGTCGCAAACGCAATCGACCTGTGCCAAAATACAGTGGCTGGAAAAATTGTCGACTTGGCGGGATGTCAATTGAACATCGGAGAAACGACAAATGATGAGACGTCCTCAGAAAGTGATTCGAGTATATCCACATGGCTGTATGTCTTCTCAGCAATTCTTCTTGGTGCAGCACTATATGTGACTTTCTTCACTTCACAAAACCCAAGGAAAATCCATTCCCACACCGATACAAGCAGTAAAAATTTGTCAGAGAGAGATTCGTTGGTTGTATCTATGGAATCATCCGAACAGGAATAGATGAATGAAAACGATAACATAAAAACAGAAACCAACTACTGTGTATTATGTCCCGAATTCTGAAGTGCAGTGTATCTTTGATAGTTTTGGTGATGCTGCTCAATATCCCGAGCATCGGGGCATACAGTGGTGGTAAAACAGGCTCTTCATCGAGTGGTTGTGGATGTCATGGCAGTTCTGGAGGAATTACCCCCACTATGAGTGGGCTACCAAGCAGCTACACTCCTGGACAAACGTATTCACTTACTTGGAGTGCTGGCTCACCATCGACTGGCCAAGGGGGATTCAACCTCGATGCTTCGTCTGGAACTTGGTCAAACCTCGGAAATCGTGTACAGTTGTCAGGTGGCGAGTTAACGCACAGTTCTGATCTGCAGCGCTCATGGACTGCAGACTGGACTGCACCATCAACAGGAAGTGGTAATGTTAATTTCAACCTTGCAGTGCTGTATGCAAACAGCAACAGTGGTACTTCGGGCGATAGTTGGGCGACGAACTCATGGACTGTCCCTGAAACAATAGTTCAGAATACGCCTCCAGTAGCCTCGAATGTTTATGTCGGTACAAGTGCTTCATCCGGAGCCATTACACAAGCATATTACGATCAGGATATTTTTGCATACTACGACTATGATGATGACGATGGCGATACTGAATCGAATTCTCAGTTACGTTGGTCGAAAGACGGAATTAATGTTCCACAGAGAAATGATTTTTCCAATGTTCCGAGTTCGTATACATCCATCGGTGAAGTGTGGACGATGAGCGTCACTCCAAACGACGGAGATGATTTTGGGTCAACGGTGAGCGCCTCAAACTCTGTTGAAATTATTGATTACGATACTGATGACGACGGTTACGGAGATCAAAGTGATGCATTTCCAAACGATCCAAATGAGCATCTCGATTCTGACTCCGATGGTGTCGGTGATAACGCAGACGCCTTTCCGAACGATTCGACTGAAACCGTAGATACCGACAGCGACGGTGTGGGAGACAATGCAGATGCTTTTCCTAGCGACCCCAATGAATCCTCCGATTCGGACAATGATGGAGTCGGAGATAACGCAGACGCTTTTCCAAACGACTCGACTGAAACCGTAGATACCGACAGCGATGGTGTCGGTGACAACGCTGACGATTTTCCGAATGACCCTAACGAGACACTCGATACCGACGACGATGGGGTTGGAGACAACGCTGATGCTTTCCCAACCGATGCAGGTGAAACTGTAGATACGGATGGTGACGGGGTTGGAGACAATGGCGATTGGGCACCAAACAATCCGAACGAATCCAAAGATTCTGACGATGATGGCGTCGGTGACAATGCAGATGCTTTCCCAGACGATGCCACTGAAACTCTCGATTCTGACGCAGACGGAGTCGGAGATAACGGTGATTGGGCACCAAACGATGCAAATGAAACCCAAGATTCTGACGGTGATGGAGTCGGTGACAATGCAGATGCTTTTCCCTCAAATGCAAACGAAACCATGGATTCCGACAACGATAATGTAGGAGACAACGCTGATGCTTTCCCATTCGATGGCAATGAAACCGTCGACTCAGATGGTGACGGGGTTGGAGATAACGGAGATTGGGCCCCAAACGACGGGGCTGAGAATTCCGATACTGATGGTGATGGCGTGGGCGACAATGCAGATGTGTTTCCGAACAACGCTGCTGAAACTCTCGATTCCGACGGAGACGGTGTCGGTGACAACTCAGATGTTTTCCCAAACAATGCATCTGAAACTCTCGATTCTGACGGAGATGGAGTAGGCGATAATGCAGACGCATTCCCTAACAACGCCAATGAAACTCTCGATTCTGACGGAGATGGGGTTGGAGATAATGCTCAACTTATCGCAGAAAATCTTGCTGCTGAAAAGGCTGCTGAAGACAAGGCTCGACAACAAATGATCATGATTATTTCCATTGTGGTTGTTCTTATCGTGGCAAGTCTAGGCGCTGTTCTCTTCCTTAGAAAGCGAGGAAACGATGAGGACAACGTTCATGAAAAAGACTTCTCTTCGCAGGTTTTACCCTCACTGGACAAACCTGTTCAGCAAACATACCAACAACCTGTGATTGAGCAAACTGTTGTTACTGAGCCAACAGTTCTTCGCCAGTGGACGGATGAAGCAGGATACACTTGGCGGGCAATGGATGATGGCTCCAATTACTGGTGGACCGGATCTGAATGGCAGCGTAGCGATTAAGCATAAACGATTGATGGTGCCAAAGGCATGGAACCGCCTGACCTTCCGGTTTGGTCTTGCTCAGATTCACCAAGTACAACTTGGACCGATTGCAATCCCAATTCTTCTGCGATGAAGGCTGAGCCGTCTGACAAAGCTTCAACTTCATCCAATGAACTGCGTATCAGAATACGGGATGCATCATCCCATTTGAATACTTGAGGTAGCATCTTCTTACCCCAGTATCCAATAATTTCGCCTTTGCGCTCTCCTTGTGCAATCTCCATTTGCGAGAGATGAGAGACGAATTTCTTCGGACTTTCGCCACTTTCAATAAAATTGAGCGCTTCAACTGCCATAACCCGTTTCCAAGTTGGAGCAACAACGACGGTTGCTGACTGAGCAGGGCCTTCTAAATGGCGTTCTGCAACCTCTTTGATTCGGCGTGCTGAATCAAGAACACTGCGTAATAAGGTTTCATTGTCAAGTGCTGATTGTTCCTCCTCAGTGAGTGGAGAGAGGCCTTCAAATTCTGTTCCACTGACAAAACCATCCATTCCAAGAGTCTGCCACCAAACCTCTGCTAAATGGGGTGTAGAAACCGAAATGAGATGGGTCCAAGATACGAGAATTTGATGAGCTAAATCAGAATTTTCTCCACCACGACGAGTGTACCAGTTGATATCTTTAATCAAATCGTAGTGAGAAATTTCAACCGCCCTGCGCAAATCAAAAGTGTCCATAGCTTGCTGGAATTCTGCACACCGTTGCTTGAGTCGTGCTATCATCCAGGTATCCATAGGTGAAGAGCCGTTATTCCAACTCATCAACCGTTCCGGCATTGTTGCCATCTGCATCATTACACGGTGATTGGAAGCAATTGCCGAATCAGACCAATCCATTCCAGCAGTTGGATTCGCCGAAAACAGAATGAAGAGACGTACAGTATCAGCTCCGTACTGTTCTACCATCAATCCCGGCGAAACGGTGTTGCCTAGGGATTTGCTCATTTTTGCCGAGCGAACGGAAAGTGGATCGCCGCAATGTGGGCAAGGCAATCCTGCATGAGAAACGGAAAGCGTCAATTGACATGATTCACACCAAGGTGCAGGAGAGTTAACCATTCCTTGGCACAACAATTCATCAAACGGTTCATCAATAGAATGCAACCCCAAATCGCGAAGAGCTTTCGTGTAGAATCTAGCATAGATTAGATGCATTTGAGCATGCTCAATTCCGCCACAATAGAAATCCACATTCATGAAATGGTTGACCAATTCGGGTTCGAAGCATTTCTCTTCGTTCAATGCATCGATATATCGCAAGAAATACCACGAAGAATCCACGAAAGTGTCCATTGTATCGGTTTCTCGACGTGCAGGAGCACCACATTTAGGACATTCAACATTGAGAAATTCTTCTGAGGATTCAAGCGGATTGCCTTGACCAAATTCAATATCCGTGGGCAGGACAACCGGCAAATCCTCTTCAGGGACCGGTACAACACCGCAGGAGCCACAATGAATCATCGGTATTGGTGTCCCCCAATACCGTTGACGAGAAATCAACCACGGGCGGATTTTCCAATTGATTGTTTCTTTTCCAACACCCTTTGACTCCAAGGCTTTCGTAACTGATTTCACAGCCTCACTGCCATAAAGTCCAGCGAATTCTTGAGGGCAGTTAACCATCCAACCAAAGTCGGTTTCTGCCTTCTCCAATGGCTTCTCTGGAGCGTCCTCTTCATTCATGACCAAAACTCGTTTGATTGGAATTCCAAACTTTTGAGCGAAATCAAAATCACGCTCATCATGGCCGGGTACAGCCATAACTGCACCTGTTCCGTAGGATGCAATGACAAAATTTCCGAACCATATTGGAATTTCTTCACCCGTCAACGGATGTATAGCAAATCGACCAGATGGTACACCTTTCTTTTTCTTCATGTTTCGAATACGATCAAACTCAGTGAGGACAGAGACTTCATCATAGAGTTCCTTCCATGCGGATTCATATTCAGTGCCGCGAACCAACTCCTCTGACATAGGATGTTCAGGCGCAAGAGTCACAAAAGTAGCGCCAAACAAGGTATCCGGTCGTGTTGTGAAAACTTTGATGCTTACATCCATTTCCTTTACTTCAAAGGTGATTTCAGCCCCTTCAGAGCGCCCAAGCCAATCTTTTTGCAAAGATTTGACATTCTCGGGAAAAGAGATAGTTTCGAGGCCATCGACCAATTCTTGCGCATATTCGTTAATTTTGAGGAACCATTGATTCATCGCTTTTTGCTCCACCGGTCCGTTGCAGCGCCAACAACGCCCAGCTTTGACCTGTTCGTTAGCCAGCACAGTTTCACATTGAGTACACCAATTCACTGGGGCATGCTCTTGGTAAGCAAGTCCATTCTCGAAGAATTTGGTGAAAAAATATTGATTCCATTTGTAATATTTCGGGTCATGGCTTTTCAGTTGTCTTTTCCAATCATAAGAGAATCCCATTCTCTTAATTTGTTGAGTAATGGATGCCATGTTCCGTTCAGTAATATCATGCGGATGGCCGCCTTCATCAATTGCTGCATTCTCTGCAGGCATTCCAAACGAATCAAAACCGATTGGGTAAAGAACATCAAATCCCATCATTCGTTTATACCGAGCAACTGCATCTCCGATTGAATAGTTTCGAACATGCCCCATATGCATTTTTCCGGAGGGATAAGGGTACATTTCCAAGCAATAGAATTTGGGCCTGTCATCGCGTATTTCGCATTCAAAAATTTGCGCCTCATTCCACTTCTTTTGCCAGTAAACTTCGTCCACTTGACTGTATTCTGTGACCATAACGACACCCAATGCCTTGCGAGGCAGTTGTGCGTATCAACCATTTGACTTGAATGCGACTCTTCATGTGGGTGGAAATTATCGGGTCTTTATGGGCAAATCAATTTCCGTTCAAGTTCCAGTTCGAATCGATTTGGTAGGAGGGTGGACCGATGTTCCCGAATATTGCAACAACAATGCTGGTGGTGTCATTAATATCGCTATCAATCGATTTATTCGCGCTGAAATGCATGTTGATGATGAACGAAAAATTTCAGTCAAATACAGTTCTGATGTGCCGGTAGGTTCTGGCCTCGGCACTTCTGGCGCATTGAATGTTGCATTACTCTCAACCATATTACAAGATGAGAAAAGTGAAGAACAGATTGCTGAACTTGCTTTCCAATTTGAATCACTGTTAGGAAATACCGGCGGAAGGCAGGACCAATGGGCCAGTGCCAAAGGAGGAATACAACACTTGCAATTTCGAGGAGAGCAGGTTCATTCTGAACATTTGGACGTTTCACCTCATTTCGTAAAGAAAATCGAGAACTGCTTTCTCCTCTTTGACAGTGGAATCGCGCATTCATCGGGTGAACTGCATTCGAAAGTATGGGAAAAATACCGTAAAGGTGACAAAATTATCCATGAGACTCTGGATGAAATGAGTTCCATGGTTGATGAGATGAGAATCGCAATTCTCGAAAACCAGTTTCATCTCATGTGCACCATTTTGCAACGTACCACTGAATGCGTGGATCGACTCGGCCTGGAATTCAACGAACCCTTCCGTGATGTTTTGCAACCTCATGTCGGAAAGGCTGTAGCTGCTTGGAAAGTTATGGGGGCAGGGGCTGGAGGGGTTGTAGGCGTAATGTTAAGCGATGAACAATTTCGTGAAGATGTCATTGAAATGAGTCGAAGAAGCGGTTGGACGCCTCTTGAATGGAAAACCGAATATCTGGGGATACAGCGAAATATCAGTCATCACGGCTGAAGTCAGTATTTGTTTCAAGCAAGAAAATTGCCTCTCGAGTTAACTTGTAGCGATTTTTGAGTCCCATTTTTCTTTTCTCAACCAAGCCAAACTTTTGCAGCGTTCGTAAGTGATGAGATACGAGTTGCTGACTTTTCTCAAGGCGGTTTGCAAGCTCTGCTTGAGTTGGGAATTCTCCTAATGGTCCATCTTGATCGAGTAAAGTTAGAATCTTACCTTGCAAACTGTTTGGGTCTGGGGAAAGAGGAGGTATAGGCAAATCTGCCTCAGCCATGGCTGGATGCAAAGAATTCGTCAGCGGGTAATATCGGACAAGACGTCCATCCTTTCTCCGCCAAATTGTTTCCTCCGACTCAAGAATACGAAGATGGTGCGTAATTTGGCCATTGCTCATATCCAATGCAGCCATCAATGCACGGAAGTGGCAGCCTGGATTCGCCGTCAAGTACCCCATCAGGCGACCCCGTTGATATCGGCCATCGGTAGTTTCGTGCGTTCTCCCCACCAAACCGAGGAACCACAGACCTGCTGCCGTTGAAGGGATTCTCAGTGATTCATTGCTCAAAACAGCAGCAAAAAGCATCGTGAAAAGTGAAGTCGAAACTACTGCTACAACCACTGTCGAGGTTGCTATCGATTGCTCTAGGTCTGAAATCTGCTCAGGCTCAGCCTGAACATCAGATTGTTCCATAGGCTCAGTGACCTTCAGTGGAATTTCATATTGAAGAGTACGTATTTGGAACGATGGAGCTTGGAACATCGAACAAGCAGGATGTGCAGGAGAGTCAACGATTTCATAGGTTCCACTCAATCCTTGATGGGGTGTCCACGGTGATACCAAAGCGCTGGAAAGCAGAAGTTGACCCTCATCGATTGATTCGAACATCCAGCAAGTTCCGACTTCAGTTTGAAGTCCTGACCATGAACCACTAACAAGACGTGATTGTTGTTCAATCACCGCCTCGGCCGTTGGTTGAATAATTACCGCTTCTTGAGAGATTGGCCAAGTAAATCCGAAACTTGCTCGAACTTCTTGACTGGTTTGGAAATCTAAAATGATTTGATATCGGCCTTCTGTCCAAAATTGCGTTTCATCGACTGTTTCAAAGACCTCGCCTCCATCTATGCGCAAGGAATTTGTTTCACCTTGGTAGGGTAAAATGAAATGGCGATGCTCTAGAATATTGCACAAATACGGTTGTTGAATAACTTCTTCAACGGTTGAAAGGTCAATAATTGAAACTCCAATCCCGCAAGAATCAATCCAGATTAAATCAACTCCAGGCTCATTGGCTACAAGGGTTATACTCAAGTTAAACCCTAACTCTGTAGGATGAATCTCTGGAAGAATTTCAAATCCAGGACTGACTCCACAGTCCGAAGATTGTGATTGGTGGTAAACAATTGTCTGAGTGCTAGAAAGATGATGTTCAGGCACCTCTGCAACAACAGTATATTTCCCAGAAGAGACTTCACAACCAAGCAAGTCTGTAAATGTCCAGTCAGGTAAAGTAAATTGCAATATCTCGCCTGAATCCAAAACCGAATCAAGTTGCAGTGCGTTGCATGACTTGAATAAACGACTATCAAATACAATTTCCCCTTGAGCATCGAATATCCATACTTCAGCTCGACATGAGTCTGTGAACTGCAGCAATGCCGAGTCATCTGCGATATTCTTAATTTGAAGAGTTGAAGAGAATATTTCTCCTTGAGTGTAGGTATGCTGCATTTCCTGTGGTGAGACAATCTCGACAGTTGTCATCGATTGAAGAGAGGTATCTATCGGTTCAACCTCTTCGAGAGAAAAAGAGAGGCTTGAGAGTAAATCCCCTGAAGGGAAACTCACTTGGAGGGTGTTCATTCCAATTTGGAGAGAAGAATCCTCCAACAGAACATGGCCAAGTAAAATATGCTCGTAAGGTTCAACAGTTTGGAAATCATCAAAACACTTCATGGCTAGAGTAGAGTGACCATTCACATTAAACTCAACTTGACAACCATCCAAATCAGGCAAAGGTATCGATTGTACGCTAGGATTCACCAGCGTCACACTGGCAACCACTTCCTCGTCATGACTGATTTCGCCGTCTCTAGTACTGATTTGGAGTAAAAGTTCCAATTCAGAAGAGATGTCAACACTTGTTTGGACTACAATGGTGGTCGATGTTCGTAATTCTGTCGCAGGATGATACGCATGAATGGTATACTCTCCAGGCCAAACAAAAGAGCCATCATCTTTCGTCAAATTCCATTCCTGAGCGTCGAAGAAGTATTCCTCACCTGGAGCCAAATCAAGGCTCTGTGACTGTCCTCTGCAACGAGAAGTTTCGTCGATAATTTGAGTGTTTAAGGAATCGTACACTTGCAGCACAACGCCGCAAGAAGGATCGTTATCAACGGCCGTTTGATCACCTGTATTTACGAAAGAAGGCAGGATAGATAGAACGTCCCCTTCAACAAACCAACTCTTTTGGTGAACTGATTGGTCGACAATTACAAGTGAAACCTGGTCGGATTCATCTGCGACAGCAACCGGTACGCTTGACAGCACAAGCAGCGTGAGAACTGCGAGAGCGTAACGCGTAGCGCCGGCCATGGTACTGAGTAACGCTCATCACTTGAAAGGTAAGCGGTGCAATCTATGTGTAAAGACACGTGGATTTCAGAGTTTATTCAAATCAAGCATAGTTGGAACCGACTCTTGTTGAGCAGCCTGCTGCTGCATTTCGTACTGCTTCCATTCTGGAACAGGTTGGCTTTCAGTCCACCCTAGAGCACGAGCTTCGTCCAATTGTCCGGCAGCGACATAATGATTGATCCATGCAAGACGGCGTTCTTCTTCCTCAGAGAATGCAAGGTCCATTTTACGCTCTTCTTCGCGTTCTGCAGATGCTTTGCGTCGGCCGGATGCTTTGGCTATTTGCGCCACGAAAATGAGAGATAGCAACAAGACAATTGCACCGCCCATAATCAAGAAGGTCGACGAATCAGAAGAAAATCCGAAGCCTGTTGAATCGCTGCCTGAATCGAGTGCCGGGTCTGAGGTAATCGCGCACTTGACTGCATTTGGACCGGTTAGCACTCCATTGGTTACTGCTGGGTCCCATGGGCATGGGTCGTAAAGGTCTGCTCGACCATCTGAATCGCTATCAGGACAACCGTATTCCTCGAGATTCGATTCGCCGTATTCCTTCCTACAAGAATCCGGTTCAAACGCGCCTATGGGGTCAAGTGGGCCGTCCTCTCCATCAGGGTCATAGACGCTGTTGTCGCCGAATCCATCACCATCAAAATCATTCCACTGGGATGGTTCGAATGGGAATGCATCCGGTTGGTAGAAACTTGTTTGATTGTCACCCCATCCATCGCCGTCCATATCCGACCACTGGTCATCAATTTGCGGGAATGCATCGCCAGTTTGATTTCGTATGACGTAGGTTTGACCAGGGTTGTCAAGGTCTTCTATGGTTTCATTAAACCAAGCGTAATTATCCCCCCATCCGTCTCCATCAGAATCCTTCCACTGAAGAGTGTCGTATGGGAATGCATCATCAACATCTGCCCATCCGTCGAAATCCGAGTCCGGACATCCTTGCCGATTGTTTTGGTTGGATTTGCCAAAGACATCAACACAATCATCACCGCTTGGAACCGCAGTGTTATCTCCAAATCCATCTCCATCAGCATCCTCCCATTGGAATGGGTCTGTCGGGAATTCATCGAGGGGGTCTACATATCCATCCTTGTCAGAATCAGTACATCCACGAGTTTCAGGATTCGAAGATTGTCCGTAGACGGTTGGGCAGACATCGGATACTCCTTCGGAAATTCCGTCGCCGTTTTCGTCAACAAAATTATCGCCGTAACCGTCACCATCGGTATCTTCCCATTGGTTTCCGTCGTTCGGGAACGCATCACCGTTAAGGCCACCAGGATTATCACCATAGCCATCGTTATCTGCATCTACCCATTGTGACGAGTCATCTGGGAATGCATCTGGGTTTGAACCGTTTGGATTGTCACCACGATTATCACCGTCTCTGTCAGCCCATTGCGTACCATCGTTCGGGAACGGGTCGCCGGCATTGGAATAACCATCGTCATCCCAATCAACACAGCCGAGGCGGTCTTCGGTTGAAGTACCGGCTTGATTTGGACACTCATCTGGGTTGTTTCCGGATTGATTGCTACCAAAACCATCGTTGTCTTCATCACACCATTGTGTTGCATCTGCGGGGAATGCATCGGCTCCGTAACAATCGGTAGTAGCGGGCCAACCTGCATCAGGATTCGACCAGCCGTCACCGTCTGTATCAGGGCAACCAAGACGGTCGTATTGAGAATCTCCCCAAACCGTTGGACAGCCATCAGCGCGGTCGCTCATTTGTTCATCGCCAACCCAATCTCCATCGGTGTCGGTCCATTGAGTTCGGTCAAGAGGGAATGTGTCGATGTTGTTTGCAACAGATACGAGAAGGCCAGGCCATGATGAGGGGCGGAAATTATCCCAAGATGCGTTGATGTAATTATCACCATATCCATCACCGTCGGTATCGTTCCATTGCGTTTCATCGTTCGGGAATGCATCTCCAGACTGATTCATGTGCAGTTGAGCACCGTTGACATCGAAGTAGTAATTGTCACCATAGCCATCGCCGTCTGTGTCAACCCACTGCAAAGAATCGGATGGATAGGTGTCTCCATCATCCGACCAACCGTCACCATCTGCATCCGGGCAGCCAAATCGGTCTTCAGTAGAGGTCCCAGAAACCGTAGGGCAGGCGTCGGGCTGGAATGCTGGAACAGGGTTGTCACCGTAGCCATCACCATCGGTATCGTTCCATTGAGTGGGCTCACTCGGGAATGCATCGACTACTCCATCGCCTTGATCGGTCGTGTTGTAGCCATCGTTATCCTCGTCAATGTCAGCATACCAGAAATACAATCCCTCATCGTAGCGACCGTGAGCAGTTACGAAATGGGTGCTGTCTGGACTCCAAGAAAGACCATAGAC
>MDSV01071741.1_pt1 | contig 13109 bp, 7 predicted proteins | sample 810851 | NCBI WGS metagenome assembly MDSV01 (sample SAMN05326640, study PRJNA326480) | marine metagenome | isolation source: seawater | place: Atlantic Ocean: North East | collected 2012 | reverse complement strand
TGTGGAACGACAACAGTTCTTTCTATCTCACAATCTATTTCGGCTTTGCACTTGTCTTTGAACTTCTCGATTTAGTTGGTGAAGCGCAAACATCAAATGTTAGTCACCCTTTCTGGTTGCAACAGCGAGATGCTCTCCAATGACGTACGAATCTCATTCGATGCTCTAAATCCTACATTTGGATTCTTCTACTTGCTGAATTTTATGCTTCTATCAGTCATCAACAAATAGATCGTTGATGTGAAGTTAGCGTTTAGCTTGATTACGCCAGGCTGTTTATGTCGCATCTTCAGTATGTGCTTCCTGAACATAATCGCGTCACCTTTCTATCGAAAACCATCCAGTTTGCACTCCTTTAGCAATTCATTTCTGTGAATAACAAATAAAAATGGGTGCCCGAAGGCACCCAAACCACATTTTTGAGGTCGCAAAGTTGCGATAAGTTTATTAGATCTTGAAGTTGACCGCGAGAAAGCCGAAGCGACCACGGGGCCCAGCCGGTCGAGTCAGGCTACCCAGATAGGGGGCCCGATCGAAGGCGTTGTTGAGACCACCGTAAATGTCAATTTTTTCGCTGAAAACATAGCTGAAGTTAATGTCATGCACCCAGGAATTGCCAGTTTGAGAAGGGTCGGCAAACAGAGGATTGCCGGCAAAATCTATATTTGACAACCCTGGCAGCAACTGACTGTCTTCCCAACGACTTGCCAGACTGAGCGTCAGATCAGCTAAAGACCAGCTTGCGCGCGCATTTACGATCCATTCAGGGTACCCGAACTGGCCAACGCGAGTCTCGAAAATAGTTGCATCAATAGGGTCCTGAAATTCGTTAAAATCGATCAGGTGTGTTCCATTCAGGCTGAAATCTAGAGCGCCCATACTATCGAGTCCCAAGTTTGAAAGCTCGAAACCGTAGTCTACTCCGAAGTCAACACCTTCAACTTCGAATGCGCCAAGGTTAACTTGACCGGACGCATGATAGGTGATGAAGCCTTCAGGGGCCCGTGTGATCAGCGGACAGAATTGGTTATTTATTGAACTTAGGTCTACGCAGGCCTCCGCAATGCGAGATGAAGGCAGCGCGTCAATCGCACCCGTGATCTCAGTTGAATAGTAATCAACAATAAACCTCAAGCCTTCTGCAAATGTCGGCTCGTATACGACACCAGCCGTGACTGTCTCAGCTTCTTCTTGAGCAAGCAGCGGGTTCCCCCCGGTCACGCCCGGGATGCCTGCCGTGATGTAATCGTTCACATCATAGCCTGTGGGCACCCCCAAGGCGGCGCAGTTACTTGCGCGATTGGGCGAGCCTAGGTTGATGTTGTCGATAGAGCATGGGTCATCCTGAAAAGGGAAAAAATTTGGCTGTTGTGGCGAATAAAGTTCAGAAATGTTGGGTGCGCGCACCGCTTCCGCGATGGTTCCGCGCAAAGTCAGACCGAATCCGGGTGAATACCTCAGCCCAACCGACCACGCATCGTTAGTACCAACGGTGCTGTAATCAGCATAGCGATAGGCCCCACTCAGCTCCAGCAATTCAGCACCGGGCTGGTCGGCCAACAGAGGTGCGCTGAGCTCAGCAAAATACTCGAATACATCGAATTCGCCAGCCAACCCTGTGACTTGGTTACCGTTGGATCCGTCCCACGTATTCTTAGTTCCTTCATATGGGTTAACTGTGAAGGTACTCTCCTCTTCCCGGTACTCCAATCCCGCAGCCCATGAGATCGCTCCCCCAGGTAACTCGAAAAAGCTGGATGTCGTACCTGCTAACGAACCAAAAATTACGCGTTGCTCCAATTCCGAAATGTCAAGAGCATCCACATATACGAAATCTGCGTTTGCTTGTGTGGTGGAGTTAAATCCCAGCGGATTAAAGGGCGCGCACCCACTTCCCGGGCCAGGCGTAAAACTAACGAATTCGGTAAACTTTCCGAACGGGGTAAACGCCCCGGTAGTAAAGACTGGTACCGGGTAGGCGCCGGGCCCGATCGGGGGAAGTGCCGTGGGTTCAATATTGGAGCGACACACGATCTCGCCCGTTGCCGGATCAATGGTAGAATCTAAGGCCGCGTAGAAGCGGTCTTCCAGACGTAAGTTAAAATTGTTGGTGTCTACCGTGGTGGATCCGTAATTGAAGGACAGTTCATACTCAATACCGTCGGCAGCATCAATTTCGCCCTCGAGACCAGCGACGATCCGCACTGTTTCTCGTTCCACGATATCACCAGGCATCACGTTAAGGTCGTCGCTATCTCGACTCGCGCCAAAGCCATAGAAGCTCCCATCATTAGGATTAGGTGGAATTATCCCTAAGCCCTGAAGATCAGAGATCTGCTGTAGAAGGGCGGGCGACAAATAGGGGTTATCGTAAGCGATTGGTATACCGTCATTGAAATCCACCCCTTGCACATTTGAATTTTCGGAAAATGCGTATTTTGACTCCAGAAATAATGTAACACTTTGGTTGATTTCAAAACTACCATTGAGATTTATCGAGTAGCGTTCTTGGGGAGGCAAGATGGTTTGGCGAACGGACTGCAGTCCGTCGCCGATACCAAAAGCCGAATTTACATTTGACGGCATGCCCGGATTGTAAACCCGGGGTGTCCCGTTGAATGGGCTGTCCACCACTTGAGCCACTGGGATCTGAGTCCCCGGGATTAGTGGCACACCTGTGCCTGCCTTAACGCCAGCGATGGCTGGTTTGATAGAGTTGTAAAAAGGATCGCCATCTGCGATGTTAAATACTCCTTGAGCAGATGAAATTGGATTCGTGGTAGGCGTTACATAAAGGCGAGTGGCGTTCGGGTTTAATCCGTTAGCCGCGGCGATAGCTGGCGTTGCATTTATATCATTTCCTACATAAGGACCGGCGAAAGATCGCTGATCCTCCAGCACCTCATCGTTGGTCACTCCTTCGATTGCGATTATAGCTTCACCCCTGCCCTCTGCAAATTCAAATCCAGTGCCAATGGAAATGTAGTGTTCGTTAGCATCCCAGCGGTCGGAGACGCCAGTTTGCGCGGTGACTTCAATGCCATCGAAGTCACCACCGTCGCGAAGAATAAAGTTTACTACACCAGAAACGGCATCAGCGCCGTAGACAGAAGATGCACCGCCAGTCAGAGTTTCGACTCGTTGCAACATTACTGATGGAATTGAATTAACATCTACTGCCGCTGAGCCTTGGCCACCGGCAACGTGACGTCGACCATTGACTAGCGTTAAAGTTCGGACGGCGCCGAGGCCTCGAAGGTTGAGTAAACCAAGGCCGACATCAGAGTCAGTTGTTCCCGCGCTTTGAATTGCGGAAAAATTGGCAGGCAGTGAATTGTTAAGGGCCGGCGATTCACGGAGCAATTCGCCTAAATCTACTTGCCCGGCAGTTCGAATAGTGTCGCCGCCCAAAACCGCAACTGGGCTGGCCGCCGCAGTCGCATTATCCCTTGCGATGCGTGAGCCGGTCACAATTACTTCTTCGATGCCGCTCTCTTGCGCGATCGCCGCCGTGCTGCCGATAAAAGTGGTCGCGCATAGCGTGCTAATCGCACTTACTAGTGGTTTCTTTCTCATCTAATTCCCCTTGATGGTATACAAAGAAGTCGCAATCGTTAGTGGAGTACGACCCAAACTTTCGCCATTCGCACGCCAGTGACAATTGCCATCAAGGCGGCGCGTAGTCCGAGATCAGATGATGCAAAGAAGATGCCAAGCTGTTTTTTTGATCGTGATCAGGAACTGGAGCGTGCGACTGATTGATATGCGCGGTGAGCAGGCAAGGCAACTGCGTAGATTTAAACCCGCTGAGGCCGCACTAAAACGACGCATCGCGCCCGGGCTTTTCACAAATCTGGTGCAAGAAAGCGAGTTGTTCGTTTCAACGATCCATCGAGGTGCGCTACATCCATACTTTCCATAAATCACATTGCAGTACAGCGTAAAGTTAATGTAATCGTGTGTCGTTCAATAACATTTGGGCGCGGCGTTCTTAGAAGTGGTTGGCATGGTTATTGCTGCGCTATTACCTAAACAACTAGCTGCTGACGCCCATTATGTGTTGTGCGAAGAGGCTACAAGTAATTTACTTAGCGGTTTACGGCTACACGGATCACGGATGCCAGCCGAACATGAGTCTGAAATACAGAGCCGGGGTCTCTCCAAAGTGAGGGAGACGCGCGCAGCCTTGTGTCTCAGTTGTCTTACGTGGATTGTGCTTGCGCTGATTTCGCCTCACTCGCACGCGCACCTTCTCAACATGACTGAGCTGCATCTGGATGCCTCTGATCGGTCGCAAACAGTACTGCGCGTCAAAATCGATCTTGGACAATCATTGATGCACCCAGAGGAATACTGGCGTGCAGCGACGGCTGATGCGAAAGGGCAGGAGCAATTGATTGCACCGGCGGTTGAGCAGTTTCTGGAGGCACTTGTGATCGCTATAGATAGTGTGCCAGCCGCGGCCACGCTTCAATCTTGGCAGTTGGAGGCTGTTTCGATTGATGCAATCAGGAACCCAATCACTCCTCAGATGGCAGAGCTGATCTTCCTCCTCGATCAAAACATTTCTTTAGGAGAGGCAGAACTCGAAGTACGTATTGATGACAATCTCGAGGTTCCGTGGCCGGTGCTGCTTCGCGTGGATTATGCTGTTTCGCCGTTGCCAGTTTCGCGTTTACTCACATCCAGCGAACGCAGCAGCAGACCTATCATTCTCAATGGAAATCTATTGGCCTCCGATTCTGCAACCTTGGCAGGTCTGGCCCTCGCATTTCAAAACTGGGTGCCGGGTCTAAGCTGGCTTGCTGTTGGTTTTCAGCACATTATTCCCCGTGGTCTTGACCATATCGTGTTCGTTCTGGGCTTATTTTTTCTATCGACGCGGCTTTCGACTCTGCTCTATCAGGTCAGCTGCTTTACCATGGCGCACTCTTTAGCACTGGCATTGGCCACGCTGGGTATCGTTGCTGTTCCCGCCGCTGTGGTTGAGCCTTTAATTGCCGCATCTATTATTTTTGTCGCGGTAGATAATCTCCACAGCAATACTTTGATCCGTTGGCGGCTTTTGGTAGTGACGTTATTTGGACTGCTCCATGGCCTTGGATTTGCAGCGGTGCTATCTGAACTCATTTTGCCGGCCGAGAATTTTTACTCGGCCCTCCTGTTTTTTAATCTCGGCGTGGAAGCCGGACAGTTAACTGTTTTACTGCTAGCGTTTGCAGCGGTAGGTTGGCTGCGGAACTGGAGCCAATACACTAATCGGGTGGCGCGTCCGGCGACGGTAACGATCGCGGGTGTGGGCGCTTACTGGTTAGTGAAGCGAGTAGCTTTTATATGAAATCTAAAAATAAACGGCGTGAGGCGCTGCAAACCACTGCGGGCATCATGCTAGTGGCTTCAAGCCTGCTGGTTTTCGATGTCGCATTCTCTGCGTTTGAAGATGCTTCACTTTCATTTCCCCTCGAGGGCAGGGCAGTTGGTGAGTTTCCAGATCAGTGGATTCATGGGTCGAAGTCGGCTATGGATAACACCGATCCTGCTGTTCAGATACATGCCTATAATGATCACACCTATATTTTGCGCGAGAACAAGGCCATCAATTATGAAGGTGCCTTCATGTACTTGTTCTTTGGCAATGGTGTGGCGATGTTGATTGATCAAGGCTCTACTTCGTCACCTGCGTTGTTTCCTCTTCGAGAAGCCGTAGATGAAATAATCCTGGAATGGGAGACCCGGCACAATCAGAGCAATATCGAGCTCATCGTCGCTAACAGCCATTTGCACGGTGATCACTATGCGGCCTGGAACCAGTTTGTCGACCGCCCCAACACGGTAATGGTAGGCCTAACCCATGAAGAGATGATGGCGTTCTGGAAGATCGATAACTACCCGCAGCAAATCGTGACCTACGATCTGGGTGGTCGTGCACTCGTGGTCACCGGCACTCCTGGACATCAAGGATCTGAGCTGGCCATATATGATGGTTGGACTGATCTGCTCTACACCGGCGACATGTTTTATCGTGGTCGCCTCTATCTAGATGACTGGGACGCCTGGGTGAGCAGTATTCGCAAGTTGCGCAGCATCGCCGATCAGAATCCTGTGGCGCACTTGGTCAATAATCATATCGAAATGACTCGCGAACCCGGCGTGGATTATCCAATTGGAACCACTTGGCAGCCTAACGAACCACCGATGCAGATGACGCTCAATATGCTGGAACAGGCGGTTGAGGCGACTTACGAAATTGAGAATCCAGGGATCTATCACTACGACGATTTTCTAATCTATAACCAAGTGCCCTGGGCATACACAACGGATCCGTAAGCTATGGGAATTAAACACGTATTGCTGGTTTTCCTGATCATGCTAATCAGCACAAGTTTGCTGGCACAGGTGGATTTCGAGAGTGATACACCAGCGCCGGGTAATCTCCGATTTACCTGGATCCATGGCAGTGTTTCCGCAATGGCGAATACCGACGTGCGTATACAGGTGCACCGCTACAACGAGCACACATACATGCTGCGGCAGAATCCAGCAACGCACTGGGAAGCACCATTTATGTACCTGCTAATGGGGAATCAGCGCGCGGTCTTGCTCGACACCGGGGCAACCGAAGAGGCTGAATATTTTCCGTTGCGCCAAGTTGTGGACGGCGTGTTACAAAGGTGGGCCTACGTGCAGGGGGTCGACATGCCTGAGCTGGTGGTGATGCCATTGGGATCGGACCAATCCCAGAATGCTGGCATCGGGCAGTTTAGCGATCGCCCAGATACGATCTTGGTAACACCTGATGCAGACTCGCGCGGTTCTGTGCTGGAAAATGAGTTGCTGGATCTAGGTGGACGCGTGCTGCAGGTCTTACCAACACCGGGCTTGGACTCCGCTGCGGTCAGTCTGTATGACGCCTGGGCTGAGTTACTGTTTACTGGCAATGCCTTCTATCCAGGCCGGCTGGTGATCCGTGATTTCCCTGCCTATCGCACATCATTGCAAGCGCTGGTTGACCTGACAGCATCCCAAACGGTGAGCAATATTTTTGGCGGACGCATTGAGATGACGGAGCATCCAGGCCTTGATTATCGACTGCGGGCAAACTACCGACCAGATGAGAGAGTGCTGCAGCTGCAAACGCAGCATCTCGAGTCTGCGCTGTTGGCTGTCACACTCATGAATGGTGCGACAGACATACGCATCATGGATGATTTTATTCTGATGCACGGCGTTGGCCGGGGTGCCCGCGACTGGGGTTATCCAGTGTTTATCCCAGAAGCGTTCCAGAATGTGAATACCCGTTAGGCTCGCTGATTTCATTACGTCGCTCAAATTCGCAGAATACAAGAAGATTCAGAGCAGCAGCGAAAGACTCCAGCTTTTTTTAAAAGTGCTGCCAGTGTGGGTCAGAGAAATCCCGTTGTTTACGGTTGTCCACTAACTAACTGGGATTTAGCTCGGGATCTTTATGACGTGTTATGCCCACTGGTAAAGCGATGCCCACACGTTTTCTAGATAGCGCGCTATCTTGAGCCAGATTGTCCAGTATAACCTTGGCAGCATCCTCAAAGGACACGGTCAACTGTGGCATTCTCAGTTTCAAAGCAAGCGAAGTGGCTATAGGTGGCAGCAGTTTCGTAAGACCTGGTCTCGCTAGCGGCCAGACCTCGGTAGAAATCCGCAGGCCTTGATGAGGCTCGCCGTTCTCAGCTGCTGTCATGGGGCCAGGGCACAGCATGGACCAATTTAAAGACGTAGAGCTTACGGTGCTGTAGTTAGTCTGATGCGCTCGATAAATACTTGGGATCTTGGGTAATTCAAGCGACATACGATTCGTGCCAGGTACATTCAGTACCCCGATGCCACCAAAAAACCAGTACCTGCCGCCAGCGCCAAGCCCGTTCTCCACAGCAAGTGAAACCTTCCTCACCAGCTCAACAAACTGCTCCCCATCACGTACGGTGCCAGCTGCGTTTATGACCACATCCTGTCCATGACAGGCGCTGCTGATACTGTCCTGATCAAAAACATCACCAATAATGACGGCCGGCGCTGTTAGAGACGCTGCAGTCAGCTGCTCATTCAGTTTATCTGCGCTCCTGACAAATGCGGTTACCTCGTGGCCTTCCTGTATGGCCATTCTAAGCAAACGACTGCCGGTATCACCGGTTGCACCAATTATGAGTAGTTTCATAGGGTCCAATAATAGGGGGAGCAGCGCCCGAATGCATTAAGGGTATTTCGGACAGGCCACGTTTTATCTGCATGTCGCGAGAGGGAGATGGCAACCCAAAGTCTTTAGGATAAACTGGGAAGGCCCAGATCAGGGCACTCTGCCTGCTTGTTTTAACTGGTCGTGAGGTTCCGGTACAGCGCCAATAAAAACCATCTGGCCTGTCCGCTATGTACGCCAGCCTCTGTGCGCCTGTGAACCCCCCAGACGGGCTAATGTAGCCTCTGTCATGATGCTCAAAATATCAGCGGGGCAACCAATTTCTAGCCTGCGAATAGAAAGTCCCTGCATAATTTGTAGGAAAGTGGCCACAAAGCCCCATTTTAGAGCCGTTCAGGCGAAAATCGCAGACAATTTGTCACATCTTGTTGCTTGGAAAATCGTTCCCAGATGCGCAAAATGGCAAATAGGCACTTTGTTCTAAACGCCCAGGCAGTGTGTGTCTTTACATCCCGGCTTGTTGAGGAGCTAAAAATGAGATTTGTACGAATATTAGGACTGGGATCAGCCCTGGCACTGCTGCCGGCGCTGGCCGCGGCGCAGGATGAGGCTGATCACCCCACCTACGCCAAGGAAGTCTCCCGCATCATCCAAGATAACTGCCAGATTTGTCACCAGCCTGGTCAAATCGGCCCTATGTCTTTCACCAGCTACGATGAAGTGCGCCCATGGGCACCGCTGATTCAACTCAAGGTAGCTAATCGTGAAATGCCTCCTTATCAATATGATCGGGACACTGGGGTACAGGAACTCAAAAATGATTGGCGCATGGCTCAAGAAGACATCAATACTATCGTTGCCTGGGTAAATGCTGGATCTCCGATGGGTAACCCAGAAGATCTGCCTCCGCCAAAAGAATACCCAACAAAAGGTGAATGGCGCCTGCAAGCAGATTTAGGTCCACCTGATCACGTCATTAAGTCTGCCGCCTGGGATGTTCCGGCGCAGGGTCAGGACCTGTGGTGGGAACCCGTAGTTGACTCGGGCATCAGCGAAAGCCGCTGTATTAAGGCGGTGGAGACACTGCCTTCCGCTGCTGCGCAAGGTGCAACACACCATGCTAACTCTCATTTCAAGATTTTGGACGAGGAAGGTGAATGGGTAGACAGTGATCGCCTGTCCGAGTTTGCTTTTGGTAAGCTGGGCGAGAAGGTACCTCAAGGCGCCTGCCGCAGAGCACCGGCCAATTCAAAAGTAGAGTGGGAAATTCACTACTATCCAGACGGTAATGCCGTTGCTAATGATCAGGTGGCTGTCGGTATCTGGTACTACGACGAAGAAGACGGCTTTAACGAAGAAGAAGCCTACCGACAAGACCTTCGCGCCTACCGTCTCGATGGTGGTGGCGATTACATGATCCCTCCCCATGGCACCTTGATGACCCAGGGTTTCCATTCCTTCGACCACCCGGTTCGCGTTGACAGCTGGCAGCCTCACATGCACCTCCGTGGTGTGGCGATGGCGCTGGAGATGTTCAACCCCGAAACCGGCCGACGCGAAATGCTGAGCCAGGCTTCCAACTGGACCGCTGGTTGGAACCACAGCCACATGTATGAAGATGGCTATCAGCCTCTGATTCCAGCAGGCGCAACTATGATCATCACCGCCTGGCATGACAACACTGAAAACAACCCCATGAACCCGGATCCGGATCAGTGGGTTGGTGCAGGTCAGCGCACCACCGACGAGATGTCCCATGCCTGGATCGCGGTTACCCACCTAGACGACGAAGGCTACGAGAAGATTGTCGCTGAACGCGAAGAACGCGATCAGAGAGCCCTTGCAGGTTCTGATGACTAAGCAGTAAGTGTTGCTGACTCAAACGCACTTGCTAACAAAACTAAAAGGCCTGGTGTCAAATGACCCCAGGCCTTTTTTATTCTCCTTAGTCTGTTGCCAACAGGCGGAGCTGGAGAGGTTTGCTTTTGACCCATGCCGGCAGTATGTGACTCTGCATGAAACCTCGTTCCACCTTGATGCCAATAGTTTCGGCAGACTTGCTGGTAGCAGAGACTGTTGGCGTGAATTGCGGCGCTGACTGGCCAAGTTATTATATGCCGCTAACAAGAGAATTTCGGGGCTCTTAATCGGCGAATTTTTGGACAATTGGACAGTGTTATTGCCTGAGAAACTCCTGTAGTTTAGCTTTAGCCTGGCGGGGCAGCAGGATTTGGCGAGTCTTTGAGAAGTCGCAATAAACATTGAAAGAACTTTGAGCCCGACAGCCGCAGACATGGGCCATCTGAATGATTCGACCGTCAGATTCGTTGATAAATAGGCGGTACAAGCCGGGAACTGAAAACAATATCAGGAGTGTTGCAATGAAGATTGGTGCGCCAACAGAAACCGCCGAAGGCGAAGCGCGGGTAGCGCTGACGCCGGAGAGCGCGGAGCGGCTGCAAAAGCTGGGATATGAGTGCCTGGTGGAGTCTGGCGCCGGCGCGGCAGCCTCGATCACCGATGCGGCCTATGAGGCGGCCGGGGTCAAGGTGTTGGGCTCTGCAAGCGAGCTGTGGAGCGAAGCTGACGTCATCGTTAAGGTCCGCGAACCTTCCTTGGCAGAAGTCGACGCAGCACCGGAAGGCAAGACGCTGATTAGTTTCATCTGGCCCGCCGCCAACGAGGACTTGCTGGCAAAACTGCAGGCCAAGCAGATGTCAGTGCTGGCAATGGACATGGTGCCGCGCATCAGTCGGGCGCAGAAAATGGATGCGCTGTCTTCCATGGCCAATATCGCGGGCTACCGCGCGGTAGTCGAAGCCGGCAACAATTTCGGCAGATTCTTTATGGGCCAAATGACGGCGGCCGGTAAAGTGCCCCCAGCCAAGGTGCTGGTAGTAGGAGCCGGCGTGGCGGGACTGGCTGCTATTGGTACCTCTGTTTCCCTCGGTGCCATAACGATGGCCTTCGATGTGCGCCCGGAAGTGTCGGAACAAATCGAATCCATGGGAGCAGAGTTCGTATTCCTGGATTTTGAAGAGGCGCAAACCGATGGCGCCGAGTCTGGTGGCTACGCAGCGCCGTCCAGCCCAGAGTTTCGCGAGAAGCAATTAGAGAAATTCCGCGAACTGGCCCCCGAGGTAGATATCGTTATCACCACTGCGCTTATCCCCAATCGCCCGGCACCGGAGCTGTGGACAGAGGATATGGTTGCTGCCATGAAGCCTGGCTCAGTTATTGTTGACCTGGCGGCTGAGCGTGGCGGTAACTGCGCGCTGACCAAGGCTGACGAGAAGCTGGTCACCGATAATGGCGTCACTATCATCGGCTACACCGACTTCCCCAGCCGCATGGCGACCCAATCTTCCACGCTCTATGCCACCAATATTCGCCACATGATGGATGATCTCACACCGGAGAAAGATGGTGTGCCGGTCATCGACATGGAAGACGATGTGATTCGCGGCGCGCTGGTTACCCACGAGGGTGAGATTACCTGGCCGCCGCCACCGCCCAAGATCAAGGCCATCGCTGCCGCGGCGCCGCAGAAGAAAGAAGCGGAAGAGAGCCCTGAAGAAAAGGCCGCGCGTGAACTGGCAGAGATGAAGAAGTCACTTAATCGCACTGGTTTGCTGCTGGGTATTGGCGGTGTGCTCTGCCTGGCCCTGGGCACGGTGGCGCCACCAAGCTTTATGCAGCATTTTATTGTGTTTGTGCTCTCGGTTTTTATTGGATTTCACGTCATCTGGGGAGTCGCGCATTCACTGCATACACCGTTGATGGCTATTACCAACGCGATCTCTTCCATAATTATTGTTGGCGCCTTGCTGCAAATAGTTTCAGGCAGTTTCCTGGTGATATTGCTGGCTGCTATTTCGGTGTTCATGGCTTCGGTCAATATCTTTGGTGGGTTTCTGGTTACGCGTCGCATGCTCGCGATGTTTCAACGGAGTTAAGGGATGCATACTAACGAAGGACTCGTCACTTCAGCCTACGTCGTAGCTGCAGTGCTTTTTATTCTGGCACTGGGTGGTCTCTCCAACCAGGAGAAAGCCAAACGCGCCATCTGGTATGGCATCATCGGCATGACCCTGGCGGTCGCTGCAACTATCAGCGCTGCGGGAGGTCAGACCTTTCTTATTGGGCTAATGGTGTTGGCTGGCGGTATTGGCGGCTGGATAGTCGCTAATCGTGTGCAGATGACCCAGATGCCTGAGCTGGTCGCCGGCTTCCACAGCCTGGTGGGACTGGCGGCGGTATTCATCGGTATCAACGCAGACCTTGAGATGGGCGCCGCCCTGGCTGCAAGAGCAGCAGGCACCGCTGATCAGTTGGCAGGTTTTGCCGCTACCATCGCCGCGAAGACTGAGGTGGAACTCAGTATTCTCAAAGTGGAGCTATTCCTCGGCATTTTGATTGGGGCGATCACTTTCACCGGCTCCATCATCGCCTATGGCAAGCTGGCCGGCAGACTCAGCTCCGCTGCGTTGACGCTTCCCGGACGCCATGCGCTCAATCTTGCGGCATTGCTCGCCTGCTTTGTCCTGGGCTATCTGTACCTTAACGGTGCTGGTCTGTGGACCATGCTGCTGGTTACCGTAATCTCGGGCGCGATTGGCTGCCATCTTATTCTGGCAATCGGTGGCGCTGACATGCCTGTAGTGGTCTCGATGCTGAATTCCTATTCCGGCTGGGCAGCCGCAGCGATCGGATTCACGCTTGGCAACGACTTGCTGATTGTGACTGGTGCATTGGTGGGTTCTTCCGGTGCCATCCTTTCCTACATCATGTGTAAAGGCATGAATCGCTCTTTCGTCTCGGTGATTCTCGGTGGCTGGGGTGGTGAGACCCAGGCAGCCAGTACTGTCGAAGGCGAAATGATTGCCGCCGACGCCGACGCCGTGGCACAGGCGGTGCAGGATGCCGACAGTGTCGTCAT
>MDSV01002489.1_pt1 | contig 13111 bp, 11 predicted proteins | sample 810851 | NCBI WGS metagenome assembly MDSV01 (sample SAMN05326640, study PRJNA326480) | marine metagenome | isolation source: seawater | place: Atlantic Ocean: North East | collected 2012 | reverse complement strand
ACTATTATTATGGGGAGTTCCTTACACTATATTTCCTATTATTGCACTGTCTTGTAATATAATTGTAGTTTTTGGAAATTGTTTTAATTATATACGCGCTGGAAATTTAAATTTAAAATTATTAACCCCTTACTTAATTGGGTCGATACCACTTTCATTTGTAGGAGGGTCACTTCCTATTGAAAAAAAATTATTTGAAATATTATTATTCTTAGTTCTTTCTTTCGCTGGCACATTATTATTATTAAACTTTAGATCGTATGAAAATCAAAATGTTACTTATAAAAAGATACCAAATATTATTTCAATTATAATTGGAGGATTTTTAGGTTTTATTTCGGGTGTAGTAGGAATTGGTGGTGGTATATTTTTAAGCCCAATACTTTTTCTTTTAAAAGTAGGTAAGCCAAAACATATTGTAACTTCAGCTTCACTGTTTATTTTAATCAATTCAACTTTTGGAATAATAGGCCAATTAACAAAAAATTTATATATAACAGAAATTATTAATTATTGGTATTTAGTAGCTATTGTGTTTGCGGGAGGGCAAATTGGTAATTTTCTAAATCTAAAAATATTTCCAACTCGAGCATTAGCTTTTTTAACAGCATCTCTAGTTCTTTTTGTAGCCTTTAGAATGTTTTTTCGATTAATTTAACAAAAAATTAAATACAACATTTACTTGCATTAAAATATCTGTTCTAATTAGATTTAGAGGGAAATTTGTGAGCGAATATAGACACATCATGCAAAAAGAAAAGTCCTTTAATGGGAAACAATCAGATATTTTTAGTTTACTTAATAGAGCTAAGTTCGAGACCCAAAAAGAGAAAAATAAAAATATCCTATTTACACTATTTGCAGTATCAATTTTAATAGTATCATCATTATTAATAGTATTATAATTACAAATAAAAATTTTTCTAATATCTATGCTGGCTATAAAAAATATATTAATTTATTTAATTTTTTTTTTAGTAGGAGATATTATCTTTAGTAACTTTATTTACAAAAAGGATTTTAATCATAATTGTTACACATACACTAAAGATTTTTTTTACTTAACAAAAAATTGTTATGCTAAAGAAAAATGGGTTCGTAATGTCAACAGCTATGATGTTTATACAGATAGTAACGGCTATAGATTTTCAGGTAAAAAAGAAACAGAAAACTTAAAAAAAAAATCAGCAATTTTCTTTGGAGACTCTTTTACATATGGCATGGGGTTAGATTATAAAAAAACATTTGTTGGCATGGTTGAAAACAAAAAAAAAGATTTTAAAATTCTTAATTTAGGTGTTCCGGGATATAGTCCTTCAGTTTTTAATTATCAATTTAAGGAAGTTATTAAAAAAAATATAATACCAAATAAAATTTTTTACGTATTAGATATATCTGATGTTTCAGAAGAAGCTTCACAATGGGGGGAAATAGGAAATGACAATTATCCAGTTCAAATAAACAGAACCAAAGATAAAGAAATTGTAAAAGAAAATATAAATAAAAAGTTTATTCATAAAAATTTTAAAGGATCAAGATTGATTGCAAGGAAAATTAATAATTTTTTTAGATCAATAAGATTAAGTCTTTCAAAAGAAAAAAATAAAGATGAAGACAACATACCAGGATATTCAGGCTGGGGTAATTTTTTGTATATGCATATAGATAAAACAGATCCAAAACTTTGGTATCCAATTGGTTTTGATAAAGCTATTAATAAAATTACAGCTCAATCTAAAGAAATTGCTTTAACTGCTAAGTCAATAAATGCTGATCTTTACATAATAATTTATCCATGGCCGGACAGTCTTCAATATGGACAGGAAGAATTTAATTGGGAAATTTTTAGCAAAAATTTGTGTTTTAACATTTCTTGCAAAAAGGTTATTAATTTTTTTCCTGAATTTGAAATTGTTAAACAAAATAATAAAGACTGGTTAAACAAATTATATATCAATGGAGATTTACATATTACAGAATATGGACATAAAATAATTGCTGAAAGAATATTAAAAGAGGTATTTTAATTTAAATTTTTTAATTTATAAGGTATTAAAGAAAATATGAAAAAATTGATTAAGTTTCTAATAGTAAATAAATCACAATGGTTAATACCAGCGCTTGTTATTATATTAATGTTTACTTTCATCAATTTTTTTTTATCAAACGAAGGCGTAATTCCATTTGAATATAAAATATTTTCAAAATAAAGATTGAAGAAATATTTAAAAACATTATAAATTAAATAGTATTAGAGGCGGGGTAGCTCAGTTGGTTAGAGCGCAGGACTCATAAGCCTGAGGTCAGTGGTTCGATTCCACTTCCCGCTACCAATAGTATTTTTCTTAAGTAAAAGTATATAGTTTATTTAAAAGTTTTTAATGAAAAAAATAACAGGTAAGTCGATATTTTTTATTTTCCTAACTTCTTTAGGTATACTGATATTGATATTTTTATTTGATTTCGCAAGTTACGATCCATCATATACAAATAGAAATTCTCTTACATTTAGTGTTAATAATTTAAATAGCAAAAAAAGTGAAAAGCTCTTTAGGCATTATGATAATTTTTATCATAAGATGGCTATTAAGTTTTCAACAAAATATAAAACCTATTGGAGACCAGAATCAAATTCAGATAGAATAAATCTTCCAAAAAATAAAATTATTTCTAAAAAGATAGAAAATTTTAAACCTGGAAAAAAATTAAACGATATAGAAAAAAATTTTTCAAATTGGCCTAGAAGCCATGGTGGTTTTTCTTCAATGAGATTTTCAAGCTTAGATTTAATTAATAAGAAAAATATTAAAAATTTGGAATTGGCATGGATTTACAATTCAAAAGATGGAAAAAAAGGAATTCAAGCTAACCCCGTAGTTTACGAGGGTCTTATTTATGTACCAACACCAGGAAATCATATTGTCTGCCTAAACGGAGCTAACGGTGAAGAAGTTTGGAAATATAAAGTTAAAAGAGGTTATCACGCTGCTAAAAGGGGATTGCAAATCTGGAAAGATAAAAAAAATAATATTCTTAGATTATTTTTTACAAATGATGACCAGTTAATTTCTCTTAATGCTAAAACTGGAAGGGTAATTACTAGTTTTGGCGATAATGGTATTATAAAAATTGGATCAAGTCCTATCCCACCAGTAATTATTGATAATCAATTAATAGTTGTTACTTCTCGACCATCAATCGAATCTTACGATGTAGAAAACGGGAAGTTGTTATGGAAGTATTATTTAAGACAATTTGAAAAAGATATATTTTTTTCTAAAGATTTTAATGGAGGTAACCCTTGGGGAGGAATTTCTGCAGATATTAAAAATGGTATAGTTTTTTTAGCGACCGGGAATCCTAAACCCAATTTTGTTGGCAATTCAAGACCTGGGAAAAATTTATTATCAAATAGTTTAATAGCCTTTGATGTAAGAAAAAGAAAAAAACTTTGGCATTTTCAGGAAACTTGTCACGATATATGGAATCTTGATATAGCCGCAACACCAATTTTAACAACAATTAATAAATATAATAAACGGATTGATGTAGTTCTGGTCGTTACAAAACTTGGAAACACAATAATATTAGATAGATATTCTGGTGAGCCAATTTTTGATTACGATATGAAACTTGCACCAATTTCTAAACTACCTGGTGAAAAAACTTGTAAATATCAACCCGCATTAAAATTACCAGAACCGTTTGCAAGAAATGTTTTTAAAAAAGAAGACGTTACAAATTTAAGTGAAGATAGCAAAAAATATGTTTTATCAATTTTAGAAAAGTCAAATTTTGGTTTTTTTGAAACACATGAGTTAGAAAAAATAACAATCCAGTATAATATGCAAGGAGGAGCACAATGGACTGGAGCATCGGTAGATCCTTATAAAAACATTATGTATGTATCTTCAAATAATATTGCGTGGAAAATTGGTATACAAAAACTTAATTCAAAAAGTGATCTTAAATTTGTAGAAAAAAAACCAGAACCATTAAGAGATCTAGATGGATATCCAGGTGTTAAACCACCATGGGGAACACTTTCAGCAATAAATTTAGTTACTGGTAAAATAATTTGGCAGGTTCCTTTAGGTTACTATAAAAGTTTACTAGCGAAAGGACTAATCACTGGAACCGAAAACTATGGTGGTGCCACAGCTACAGCAGGGGGATTAGTTTTTATTTCAGGTACTTTGGATAAATTAATTAGAGCATTTGATTCTGATTCTGGAAACGAACTATGGTCATACGAACTTCCATTTATTGGATCAGCTCCGCCTTCATCTTACGAAATTAATGGAGAACAATATGTTGTTATACCTGCCACTGGTGGAATTACTTTAAAAGTCAATTATATGGATCAAGTTGAGCTGGGAGACGCTTTTGTTGCATTTAAGGTTAAAGAATAATTTATTTTTTTTACCTAGTATTTTTTAACATGTGAAATCCATTTGCCGCCTTTTTTGGAGAAGCTTCTTTCTTTTTTCAAGATTTCTTGTTTATGATTCCAAGAAAACAATACAGCAATATCTGTTTTATTTTTATGAAAATGATTAATTGGTACTATAGGAATATGCATTCCGGGAGAAAATTTGCCTATTTTTTCATTGGTTGAATCTGCTATAAAATCTATATGCTCCTTACCAATCTTACAATAATTTAAAACTGTAGTACTTTTCGCGGCCGCCGCATAACCACATATTTTTTTTCCATCATTTTTAAGTCTTTCAATTTTTTTCTTAAATTCATTTTTCGATTGTTCGCATTCTTTTCTAAATTTTAAATATCTATCAATTTTGTTCATACCCATAGCAATTTCATTATTAATTAATTTGTATACATTTGGTTTAATTAATCTCACTTTTTCTCTTGCTATTACATATCTCATTGAGCCACCGTGGGTAACTTGCGGAATAGCATCTATTAAATCAAATCCAAAATTTTTAAATATACTTTTTACTGATAAAAGCGAGAACATAAATACATGAGCATCATAAATTTGATCATAAGATACCTTTTGTAACATTGATCCAAGATAGGGTTCTTCAAAAACAAAAACACCTTTTTTGGATAGCAAAACATCAATACCTTTAATTAAATCATTTATATTTGGAATGTGACTAATAACATTGGCAGCACAAATTAGATCTGTGTTGTACTTAAATTTTTTTAATTTATTAGTATTTTTATAATTAAAGAAATCTGCAATAACTTTAACTCCTTTTTTTTTCGAAAAATTAGCCACATTTTTGGATGGTTCGAAACCGCAATGGTCTAGATTAATATTTTTGAAATTTTTTAAAAAAGTCCCATCATTTGAACCTATTTCAATAATTTTAGAATCGGAATTTAAATAATTTTTTTTTAACCATTCAAAATATTTTTGAAAATGCTTTATCATATATTTTGATTTGCTCGTATAAAATGGATATTTATTATTAAATATTTTTTGAGATTTAGGATGATCATTTATTTGAAAAAGATAATTTTTTTGTGAAAAACCAACTTCTAAATTATAAAAAAATTCGTCTTTAAAGTTTTTTTTATCAAGAAATCCGTTTGCCATCGGCATCTTGCCAAAAGACATGAATTTAGAAATTTTTTTACCTGAGACTTTGCACTTCATTTTATTGTTTAATTTGGTTTGAATTGATATCAAAAAATATAATAGGCCAAACCAAAGGTTTGGTATATTTATTAAACCAGTAAGGGAGATATCTTTCAGCCAAAAATCCATAAATTCTTGTTTTTCCGTATGAATCTGAATTAAAACCAAAAATACTTTCACACCTTTTTAGCCATGGAAATAATGAATTATAATAGTCGTTAATGATTTTTTTTGAATTACAAATGAACATATTTCCCATATTATATGAATTATTTTGTTCAGTAAATTTTCTAAAATCTTCTCTATTTTCATCATCCAATAAATCAATAGCTTTATCTAAATTTCCGAAACCATGAAATGAGTTAAATTGAAATTTTATGTTCCTGTTTTTTTCAAATATTCCAGCGGGGTAATCAATAAGAGATCTTAAACTGTGCTTAAATAATTTGCTTGGCTTCATTTTGTTGATAAAAAAATGTGAACCAAGAATGACATTGTATTGATTCCATTCATCAGGAATATGAGATAAAAAATCTTCTTTTTTAGATGAAAAAAGAGTTTCTTTGCTACTTAGCCAAAATCTTCTATAAGCACAAAAACCAATCCAAGTACCATCAGTGATTTTGTCAATTTTATTTTTCCAAAACCAATAGTGAAAACTATATTCACCATAATATGGATTTTTTTCAGAAATATTTTCACCATTTTTATCTGTCAGCCACTCTGGGGAAAAATAATCTTTACCTAAACCTACAGGAATGTAACCTAACTCTTTAATGACTTTGTAGTTTCTGTTATGTAATGAAAGACAATATATAATTAGATTACTCATAATATGAAAGCAAATTACCTAAATTTATTCTATCATTCAACTGTTTAGAAACAACACAAAACGGGAAAAGATTTCATTATAATTTTCGATTGTTAAAAAAATTAAATTTTTTTTAAAATTTTTTTCAAAGTTTTAGTTACATAAAGTAGATTACTAATTTTAAATTTGGGATACAAAGGTAGGGAAAAAATACCTTTAGCAAACTTTTCTGAAATAGGTAAATGCTTATTAAGCACAACTTTTGTATAAGCATTCATTTTGTGTATAGGAAAAGGATAGTTGCTGTTAACATGAATCTTATGTTCTTTTAGTTTTTTTATAATAAAATCCCTTTTTGGATGATAAACTGCAAAAAGGTGGTAAACATGTTTACAATTGTTAATTTTATTTTCATAAGGCAATTTAAGAGAAGTATATTTAAGTTCCTTTAAATATAAGTCTGCAAGATTTCTTCTTTTTTTAATCCAAGCATCTACTTTGGGTAGTTTTAAATTTAATATTGCAGCTTGAATTTCTGAAATTCTTGAATTGATTCCATGTATATTAGAATAATATTTTTTATAAAATTTATTTTTTTTATCATTTTGTTCTATTCCATAAAATCTAATCTTTGCAATTTTTCTACATAAATCTTTAGAATTAGTTGAAACAAAACCACCATCACCATAAGTTCCTAGTATTTTAGTAGGGTAAAAAGAAAAACAGCCAACATCTCCTAAAGATCCAACATTTTTCCCTTTAAATTTAGCTCCTTGAGCTTGTGCACAATCTTCTATTACTTTTAACTTATGTTTTTTTGCTATTTTGTTAATTTTATCCATATCACAAGATTGACCATACAAATGAACGGGAATTATTGCTTTAGTTCTTTTTGAAATTTGCTTTTCAATTTTTTCTGGATCCATTAAATAATTATTATTTACATCCACAAATTTAGCTCTTGCACCAGCACTTATTATGGCTGATACCGTAGGTATAGCTGTGTTAGATACTGTAATAACTTCGTCTCCGTATCCTATCCCGAAACTTAACAATGATAAATAAAGAGCGTCTGTTCCACTACCCACCGCCACTCCATATTTTAAATTATTTTTTTTAAGAAAATTTTTCTCAAATTTTTTTAATTCATTACCAAAAAATATTTGTCCAGACTTGATAGATTTATCAATAGATTTGAGAATTTGTATTCTTAAATCTTTATATTCTTCGTTATAAGACCAAGATCTAATCATTTAGAATTTTTTTTAATTTCTTAATATTCATAGATGGATTTAAAGGATAATTAGGGCCAAGCATTCTTTTTGCATAAATTTTTTTAATTTTTGGATTAAACTTTTTTACAAACTTATAAACGGATTGCGATTTACCACCAACATTAATTATTCCTTTTTTATTGATAAGTTTAAATAATATTTTAACAATTTCATCATGAAATATAAAATTTGTAATAAAATCTGAAAATGCTTTTTTATGTACAAACGGTTTTTCAGTCATACAAACTCTTAATATCAATGAATTGTTATACATTTGAACTGAACTTTCACCACCCATTTTAGACCAAGAATAATTATTTTTTGGCAACAATGGATCAGTTTCTTTGTAATTACCTTTGACGCCTGGATAAACATAGCTTGTAGAGAAAAAAATTAATTTTATACCTAATTCAGAACAAACTTTTGTAATATTTGCAGTTCCAATAATATTTAAATCTATACTTTTGCCAATATCATTTTCATGAATTTTCATAGGCCTTGATAGAGCAGCTAAATGTAATAGATATTTAGGCTTATGTTTTAAGAGATATTGTTTAATTTTTTTTAGAACTAATATGTCGAGTTGATTTTTTTTAGGAAAAAGAATGTTATATTTGGTATTTGCTTTTTTTAGCACAGATCCAAAACGACCACTTCCTCCAGTAACTACAATTTTTGTTTTATAAAGAAACATGAGATATCCATTTACCTCCATTTTTAATAAAATCTTTTTCTTTTCCAAAAATTTCTTCACGATGGTTCCAGGCAAAAAGATAAGCTATATCTGTTGGATTTTTATGAAAATAAGATGTGGGAACAATAGGAATATGCATTCCTGGAGAAAATTTTCCAATTTTTTCTTTGGTTGTATCGCAAATAAAATTAATAATGTTTTTATCTATATTGCAGTAATTTAATATGGTTGTACTTTTTGAAGTAGCGGCATAACCGCAAATTTTCTTTCCTTCTTTAATAAATCCATTTAATTTATTTGTAATTCTATCTTTTGACATTTCACAATTTTTTTTAAACATTAAGCAAGAATTTAAATTATCTAAGTTTTTTTCATTTTCTAAAGACAATCCTTTAATTACATTTTGATTAATACTGTTTTCATTTTTTCTTGAAAGAACGTATCTCATAGACCCGCCGTGAGTTATTTGAGGTAAAACATCAACCAGATCAAAATCATATTGCGCAAAAATTTTTTTTACCGAATTTATTGAAAACATGAATATATGTTCATCATAAATTTGATCATAAGAAATTTTTTCAAACATAGCTCCCATATAAGGCTCTTCAAATATAAAAAATCCTTTTTTGGAAAGCAATTTATCAACAGCTAAAATTAAATTTTCTAAATTAGGAATGTGACAAATTACGTTTGAAGCGCAAATAATATCAGTCTTATTAATAAACTTTTTTAATTCTCCAACGTTATCAAGGTTAAAAAAATTATTAATTGTATTAATATTATTTTCTTTAGCTTTTTTAGCTACATTTTTCGAAGGTTCAAAACCTACATAATTTATATTTGAGTTAGAAAAATTACTCAAAAAAGTTCCATCGTTGGAACCGATTTCAATTAAATTTGAATTTGAATTTAAAAAATATTTTTTTAACCATTCAGCATATTTTTTAAAATGTAATTTCATAAATTCAGAGCTACCGGTATAAAATGGATATTTTTTATTAAACATTTTTTTTGGTTGAGGGTGATCATTTAATTGGAATAAAGACAATTTTTCAGAAAAGCCAACTTCCATCTCGTAGAAATATTCAGATCCAAAGTCATTTTCACTCAAGAATCCGTTGGCTAGAGGCATTTTCCCAAAAGACATAAATGGCATTATTTCTTTATTTGTTAACTTACATTTCATTATTTATATTTCTTAATAATTTTAATGTAGATTTAATATCATAAAATATATTTGAATTAGTTAAAAAAGCACTATCTGAAAATTTTTTGTTAGAAACTTTATAGGAATATTGATTAATTAACGTTGAGTCTTCATACTTTATTTTAACTTTTTTGTTGTACTTTTTAAAATACCCAACAATCCTTTTTAGAGTTAAATTGTCAGACAAAATGTTGTATGTCTCGTTATGAAAAAAATTATTTTTAAGCGTAAAAATAATTACTTTTATGGCATCTTTTAAAGATAGGTATGGTCGCGGTTTGTTCATCATACTTTTCCAGATAGGCAAGGGCTTACCTAACGCAGTATAAAGGCAAAATTTATTTATTGCAGTATGAAACCGCATTCCTTTTGAGACACCACTAATTGTACCAAATCTAAAAGATACAAATTTAATTTTTTTTGTATTTTTTTTTAAAATATTTTCTTCTTTAAGCTTGATTTCAGCATAAGGAGACTTAGGCATTAAGTTTCCGCATGTTTCATTTACTAAACCCTTCTGCTCACCATAAACACTAGTGCTAGATATATGAATTAATTTAGATGAATTTTTTCTACAATAATTAATTACATTATTAAATATGCCAAGATTATTTCGATAAATTTTATTCCTGATTTTTAAACTACCAGCTGCGTCAGTTAAGGAAGCTAAATTTATTACCACATCAACTTTTGTGAAATTTTTTAAGGAATCTAAAATAGCTAGATCTTTCTGATAAAAATACACTTTTATTTTAGTTTTAGGCAAATTAAACAAACTGCAATATCTATTGGTTGCAAGATTATCAATAACATAAATTTTTTTTACAAATTTAAATTTACTAATGTTTTCTAATAAATAGGAGCCTATATGACCTAATCCGCCTGTTATTAAAATTTTCATATTTTTTTTTAAATAATCTTTATATTTTCTAAAGCTTTCTAAATAATCATTAACTTTATAATATTGATCGCACGCAACCATTAAAACAGAATTACTTGTAGCAAATTTTATGCTACACCAATATTTTGGCGGAACTAAAACTCCAGTATTTGATAAATGATTCAATATAATTTTTTTTTTAGATCGTGGAGTTTCTACATATAAAATAATTTTACCGTAAATGGATATAAAAAATTGTGAGCATTTTTTATGAGCATGTTCTCCTCTAGTTTTATTTTTTTTACCATATACAAAAAAAATTCTTTTCACTTTTATTGGAAATTTATTATTAAAATTTAATGGAAAAAGTTTACCTGTCGATTTTGAAAATGATTTAAGTTTTATTTTTTTAATTTTTTCTATTAACATAATTATTTATATTATCTTGCTATTTCGTAAAAAACTACTGACCATAATAAATTTTTAGGATTATCCATACCTTTATAAATATAATTTTTTATAATTTTTAAGAGTTATATTTTTTTTATCTTTCTTGGATACGGTAGGTTTATTTATAGGCCATTTGATTTTAAGATCTTTGTCATTCCAAAGAATCCCAACCTCATTATTTTTTGATCTATAATTAGTACATCCATAAAAAACTAAATTTTCTTTTTCCAAACAACAAAATCCATGAGCAAAACCTGCGGGTATAAAAATAGATGTTGAGTTTTTATTAGATAATATAATAGTAAAGTACTTTCCAAAAGTTTTTGAATTAGTTCGCAAGTCGAGTGCTACATCAAAAATTTTTCCTTTTACAACCGAGACAAATTTTCCCTGCTGCTGTTTAACTTGTAAATGCAGTCCTCTTATTACTTTCTTTTTAGACTTAGAAAGGCACCAAAAAATTAATTTCTTTTTATTAAAAAGTTTATTTTTATAAGTTTCTCTAAAAAAGCCTCTATTATCATAGTGATTTATTCCTTTTATTACTTTTAGTCCATTAAATTTAGTGTTTAATATTTTCATTTAATTAATTTTTTTAAGTAATTTGAGTATTCACATTTACCATAAAATTTTATAGCCATCTCAATTTGTTTTTTATTTATCCAACCATAAGAAAAAGAAATTTCTTCTAAACATGCAATCTTTAATCCCTGTCTATCTTCTAAAGCAGAAACAAAAGAAGAAGCGTTGTAAAAATCTTTAATTGTACCAGCATCAAGCCATGCAGCTCCACGACCAATTAATTCTGCAGTTAATTTTTTTTTATTTTTATATAAATTGAGCAAATCTACTATTTCAGTTTCATTTCTTTTAGAAACCTTCAATTTTTTGCTATACGTTACAGCCTTATTATCAAAAAAGTATAAACCAGTTATTGCTAAGTTTGATAAATATTTTTTTGGCTTCTCAATAATTTTTAAAATTTGATTTTTCTTATTAATTTTTGCAACACCATACTGCGAAGGGTTACTTACTGGATGTAAAAATACTTTTGCACCTGAAGTTAATTTAATACATTTTTTTAACTTTTGAGTTAAGCTTTGTCCATAAAAGAAGTTGTCTCCCAATATTAGAGCTACGTTATCGTTGCCAATAAATTTTTCACCAATAGTAAAAGCTTCTGGCAATCCTCCTGGAGATTTTTGTATTGCAAAAGATAATTTAATTCCAAGATTTTTACTTTCAGGTAGAATTTTTTTAAATTGTTTTAATTGACCTTCGTTAACTATAATTAAAATATCTCTTATTCCCGCTAACATTAATACAGAAAGAGGATAAAAAATTAGAGGTTTATCGTAAATCGGCAGTAGTTGTTTATTAACAGCTTTGGTTAAGGGACTCATTCTAGTTCCTGTACCACCCGCAAGTATAATTCCTTTTTTAATCATTCTTTTATTTTAATCCTAATCTTTTATCATATAATTTTTTTGAAACACTGGTAAAAAAATTCATATTTGTTAAATACCATCTGAATGTTTCAGCTAAACCCATATTTAGATTTATTTTTGATTTCCAAGAAAGTTTTTTAAGTATTTTTTTGCTATTTAGAGAATATCGAAAGTCATGACCAGGACGATCTTTAACAAATGTAATTTTAACTTTTTTTCCAATTCTTATTCCATTTTGTTTTAACATTTTTAAAAGTTTTTTTGCTATATCTATATTTGTTATATTTTGCCCTGAACCAACATTATAACTCTCTCCAATTTTTCCCATTAAAAAGATTTTTAAAAGAGCCTCACAATGATCGTGAACGTGTATCCATTCTCGCGAATTTTTGCCCTTTGCGTATATAGGAAGAGGTTTATTTTTGATAATATTATAAATAAGTTTAGGTATTAATTTTTCGGGAAATTGGTTTGGTCCGTAGTTATTGCAGCAATTAGAAATAATTGCAGGTAGGTTGTAAGTTCTCACATAAGATTTTATCAAATGGTCAGCGCTTGCCTTTGTTGCAGAATATGGAGAACTAGGATTATAAGAATCTCCTTCAAGTGATTTTTTTCCAACTTTTATATCACCATAAACTTCATCAGTCGAAATATGCACCAATCTAATATTTGTTTTATTCTTTTTTCTATAAATTTTTATTGCTTCAAGCAAATTATAAACACCGATTATATT
>MDSV01021678.1_pt1 | contig 13112 bp, 12 predicted proteins | sample 810851 | NCBI WGS metagenome assembly MDSV01 (sample SAMN05326640, study PRJNA326480) | marine metagenome | isolation source: seawater | place: Atlantic Ocean: North East | collected 2012 | reverse complement strand
TAACACTGCTAATGCAATAAAAAAGGCTGCAGATGATGGATCGGCTGGAATATCCATTGTAAAAGATTCTAACGGAGAAGAAAGTGGTTTTACTTGTATAGTATCGCCTTCTATATTGATATCGGCCCCCATACTATCTAGCATGATTTCTGTATGATCTCTCGATTTTTTTAATTCTCTAACATGCGATAAATCTTCTGAACCCAGCCCAGCTAATAGGACTGCCGACTTTACTTGAGCACTTGCAATAGGCATGTTATAGTTAATCCCATGCAATCCACCTGATGCATCAATATGCAAAGGCAATAATCCATCATTTGATGTCACCTTGCACCCCATTTCGGATAATGGCGCTATTACTCGATTCATTGGTCTTGTTGATAACGATGCATCTCCTATTAATGAAAATGAAAGGTGTTGTGAAGACAATAATCCTGTTAATAATCGAGAAGTTGTACCAGAATTGCCACAATCAATAGGTTGTGTAGGATTTTCTAATGCTCTTCCTTTTATTTTAATTGTACCATCATTTTCTTCTATAGAGACTCCACATAGTCGCATTGCATTAATCGTAGACTGTAAATCTTCTCCATCGTTTAGATTTGTAATATGACTGACACCATTTGCAATAGATGCCAACATAATTGATCGATGCGAAATGGATTTATCTCCTGGCAATGAAATAGTAGCGTCCACAATCATTATTTTGTCATTTCCTCTGCTACATTAAATGAAAGCTCTAGTGCTTGATTTGCATTCAGTCTTGGATCGCAATGTGTATGATATCTAGAATTCAAGTCATCGTCACTTAATTTATATATACCGCCTGTACATTCTGTTACATTTTGACCTGTCATTTCTAAGTGCATTCCACCCAAATGACATCCTTTATCTTTTAATATATTAATTGCTTTTGTAGTCTCGTTTAAAAGCGATGAAAAGTCTCGTGTTTTAAGCCCTGATGACGATTTGATAGTATTGCCATGCATTGGATCAGAAATCCATAATACAGCTTTCTTATGCTTATTAATTGCTTCTACCAATTGAGGTAAATGGGTATCAATATTATTTTCTCCGTAACGAAAAATTAATGAGATTTTACCTGGCTCGTTCTTAGGGTTAATAATATCAATAATCTTGATAAGTTCTTCGGGATCCAATGATGGACCACACTTAATACCGATAGGATTGCTAATGCCTCTACAATACTCTACATGAGCACTATTTACAAAACGTGTTCTATCTCCAATCCAGATAAAATGTGCCGAAGTACAATAAATATCATTCGATAATGAATCTCTACGAGTTAATGCCTCTTCATAAGGAAGATGTAGCCCTTCATGGCTTGTATAAAAATCGACTGTATTTAGATCAATTACTTTCTCAGTATTCACACCTACTGCATCCATAAAATCCAGATACTCGGTAATCTTATTTGCAATTTTTTCGTATTTCTTTCCTTCTTCACTTGCCTTAACAAATCCCATGTTCCATGAGTTCACTTTACGTAAATTTGCAAATCCTCCCTGCGCAAAAGAACGCAACAAATTCAATGTAGATGCTGATTGGGAATACGCATGCAATAAACGTGCAGGATTAGGGTTTCTTTCGTTTTCTGTAAACTCTATTCCATTAATGGAGTCTCCGTAATAACTATTGAGTGTTGTTCCGTTCACTGTTTCTGTTTCTGATGATCGTGGCTTTGCAAATTGTCCCGCAATTCTACCTAATTTGATCACAGGAACTTTCATCTTTGATGTAATCACTGCGCTCATCTGTAAAATGACACGAAAAGTATCGCGGATGTTGTTTGCATTGAATTCTTTAAAGCTTTCAGCACAATCCCCTCCTTGTACTAAGAAAGCCTTTCCTTCAACTGCTTTTGCCAGCTCTTCCTTTAAATTCTTACACTCTCCAGCAAATACTAGCGGAGGAAAAGTCTCCAATCGACCTAATGTTTCATCAAGTTTATTCTGATCTTTGTATTCAGGAATATGTTTTATCTCAAAACTTTTCCATGAATCTTTTGTCCAATTACTCATTCTTTTTCCTCTACTTTCTTCGATTCTGTAATAATAGATTGATAAATATTTTTTAGAAAATCTGCTTCAATTGCTGAAAATTGTGCATCAATCTTGGCATAGATTGCATCTTCTCTGCTTTGATCTAGTACCGGTAATCCTTCCTGTTTTTTAATATATCCAATCGTTGTTACCGCATCCAATCGATCAATCAACAAATCAAATACTTGGCTATCAATTGCATCTATTCTTTCTCTATTTTTTTGTATGTCTTCATTCATAATTACCTCCATATAAACAAAAAACCCCAGCGGGTTATGCTAGGGTTCGTGTAGTTTTTGATATAATCCTATTATTAGGCGCCTACAGTCCCCTTGCTTCTAAAATAATAATAAAAGTTGTTGTTACCTTTCATAGTAAACAATATTACGGAATAGATAGGACAGTTGGCAAGAAAAAATTAATAAAATTAATTCTTAATAGTAAGCTTACGCATACTGCTATCTTCTTTTATAGCAGACTCTGAAAACTTAAATAGCTTGAACTCTCCTTTATTATAAAGAGAAGTTTGATCGCTATAATGCGGTGATTTGAATACACCAGATTGCCCTGTTGGAACAATACTTGAACCATTATCAAAATCAGAGAAATCGATCACTCTTCTCATCGATGACCCTGCTCTCACATCAAATGGACTACTCACGGAATAGCTTGCAGCTCTTGGCGTCATTCCAGATCCAGCCATTGGATAAGGACCAACGCTAAAATGGATTAATTTTTTCACAAGCGGATCTCCATCCAATCGATGACGATAAGTTACTTGATGTACCTGTCCCCATGTTAAATCTTTTGGATTACCATAATTATTTTTGAGGAAAACATGCGCATCATGAAAAGACTGATTTACGATATCATTTAATGTTTCTTCTTTTTCTGATAGGAAATTATCTATCCATAATGATGCCTCTCCGTCAAAGATTTTTCGAATAGCTAATGAACGTATATATTTTAAGCTATAAAATGTATCAAAAGAATCATTCCCAAAACTTTGTAGTTCATCCTGAAATAAATTTTGTATTAGATGAATATAAATGGCGTGAAAAGCTACTGCAGCAGTTGAATCTAACGATTCAACGCCATCCCATCCGTTTAAAATATCATACATTTCATCCCCTTTAACAGAGAAGCCTTGTGTATAATTTTCATAGAATAATTTTGAGTATTCTTGAGCAAATGGAGATGTGATTTCATTTAGAATAGATTTCATATCTTCTACTCCTAACTTGCCATCGACTTTTAGTCGTCTATCAATTTGTTCTGCTCTACTAGGATCTGCCCAATATCGAGAAATGTAATAAGGATAATCGTCGTTAATGGTCTTATTATTCCCGTTTGATATATACCCTTTTTCAGGATTGTATAAATATGGCATTTCATCAAAAGGAACATACCCTTTCCAGTCATGCTTGCTTGTACTGCCATCAAAAGGCACTAAATTTTCCCCACCTAATCGGATGGGAACTTTAGAATTGGGTCTCCATCCAATATTGCCATTTTTATCTGCATAAGTCCAATTTTGTCCAGGCGCTCCAAATAGCTTTGATGCTTCTGAAAATTCATCCCAATTCGTTGCTTTTGCTAACTTGAACAGTGCAGTTGTTTCATCAAATGCATCAAACTCTGTCCATTTAAAAGATATTGCCTTTCCTTCGCCTCTAGCATCAGGATGAATATCGCTAACAATAGGACCTCTGTGAGTTGATCTAATCGTAACAGTTCTTTTATCACCAGACTTTAAGTGTATTACTTCTTCTTCGATTTCTAAATCTTTCCACTCTCCATCCAATAAATACTGCGTATTGTCATCATTGAGCGTTTCAATATAGAAATCCATATCATCTGTCATAACATTGGTAAAACCCCAACCAATGTGATCATTATGACCTATAACAGGTAATGGAAATCCATAGAGACCATATCCTCCAAAGTTATAATTATCACTCTTTAATCTGATTTCATACCACCAAGGAGGGTGTCCATAGCTTAAATGAGGATCATTTGCTAAAAGTGGGAGTCCTGTCTCTGTTTTACTTCCTGATACTGCCCATGCATTTGATCCATAGCCATCTCTGTCTGTCTTAAGAACATTTCTAATTCTTTTTGTGTTGCTTGCAAAATCCTGATAGCTCTTCAGCAAGATATCATTTGAAGCAATGGTAATAAAATTCTCATCGTAAGATGGTAATATATCATTTAAATAATCCGGCCCTAATTGTTCGCTGATCGCACCAAAAAATAATTCTGAATCCCATCCACCCTGCAATTCCCATGCCATCATTGTAGATAAAGCAACTATGTCTAATGGCTCAAAAGTTGGTAATTCTTCGATGCCTATAAGTTTGAACTCTAATGGATAATCTGACGGAGATAGGGTTGCTATATAAGTATTAATACCATAACATGTATCCTCGAGATGTTGTAATGTTTCAGTTGGAATTTTGGATAAACTCTTTTTAGCAATCTTTTCAAATCCAAGTGTACGTAAAAATTTATCTTCCGCCAATAATGTATCATTAAGCACTAAACTTAATTCACCCTTATATGCATATTTCATAAATGCCATTTGAAAAAGTCGATCTCTTGCTCCTATATAGCCAGCAACTTTGAACATATCAGCATCATTGGAAGCAAAGACACTTGGCACACCATAGTCGTCAAAATACACTTCAACAGTATCTTGAACATCTAAAATATCAATTTCTCCTTCATAGAGAATATCGGAAGGCTTTAAAAAAGAATTGATTGAAAAAACAATAAAACCAGTAATAAGAAATAATAAAATGAATATTTTAGATTGTTTCCCCATCTAATAACTTAAATATTATTCCTTGAGATATTCAGTAAAAAAATAATTATCTTGATTATTAATAGAAAGAAACTCAATAATTATTATGGAGATTATTCTATTACTGGTTGTGGATTATCTAACGTACCTACTACCTTAAAAAGATATCCATATGATGTCTTCTGTATAGGCAAGCCAAGCGTAAGCATGCTAGCATCTATTATTGTGGCAATATCTGGATCAATCCTAGTCATTTTAATTTCGAAATTTAAAATATAAGATTCGTCCAACATATCAAAATTAGGTAATAAAATTTCAATAGCTGCATCTGCACTACCAATTACTAAGTCTAATTTTGAATTAAATATCAACTTACTATTTAATATCTCTGCATCAACTATCATCTTTTTAATAATAATATTATTACTAGTAGAAGAAGATTTTGACAATACAAGATTCCATAATGGATTTATCTCACTCAAAAGATCTTCAGGATAGATATCAAGGCCAACTGATTGTATGTCAATTGTAGATTTTGCTTTAATATTGCTTAATGATCCATTGCGATTAAATGATTCAGGGTCAATAAATATATCCCATTTATCTAATGAATACATTATTTTATTAGCTGTTATGGTAAGTCCACCTGGTTGAACACTTGGTGAATTTTCTGATTGAATCTCTATTTTTAAACCAGTTATTGTAGAAGACGTAAGACCAAGTATCATATCAATATATTCAGCGTAGACACCTTGATCTATTTTGAAATCAATATCTCTAAATCTATTATTTATTTTTTGAATTTCAGTATTAAAAAGAACGCCATCTACATCTATCTTATAAGATATATCAGACATATTAGAAGTACCACTTCCAAACGATATTTCTATCTTATCTTGAGAATGTAGTATAGAACTAAAAAATAAGACTAAAAACAGATGAATGAGTATTTTTTTTGACATATGGAAAACACCTTAATAATTTATGATTAAGGCATTATTACATTAATGCCTTAATCATAAAAATATCTTACTCTTCTTTATCTATTATAGACTTTAATATCAGCTATAGGGGCAATATTTCCCTCTGCATCAATTCTTAAGTCTCTGTTCGAAACTGAACTTGCTCCGTATGAGTCTGTTACAGTTAGTGAAAAAGAGTATTCACCAGCAGTTCCAACAAAAGTTGCTATACTTTCATCTGTAGCACTTAACTCAACAGATCTTCCGCCTGTCTGAGCCCATTTCCATGTAATCTTATCACCGTCTGGATCTCCCGAACCTCTTCCATCAAGCATGACACTATATTCTCCTGTTTCAGGATCGCCATCATGTTCAACACTTTTCTCTCCTCGATCAACATATGAAGCTTCAATTCTAGCTTCTTCTGCAGTAGCAGCAGCATTAGCAGCAGCATTAGCAGAAGCAGTAGCAGTAGCGTCCGCAGCACGTTGTTGTTCAAGATTAACTAATCCAAGCACTAAGGCTACAGTAATAGCCACCCAAGTAATATCTTTCATAATAAATTCCTCACTATATGGTTTAATTAGTAAAAATTCCCTTAATTAAACAAAACTAGTGATTTTTTTAATAAAATCCATAAAAAAGTTATTTATCTTGATAAATGACTTTTGAAAAATGCTGCTGAAAATTGAAACGATTGCTCACGCGCCTCAGCATTCCCTCCCATACTTGGTCCTCTGCCAGCACAAGTCATTAGTGCCAACTTTTGCCTTAGAGCGGTATTAATAGGAATATTCCAATATTCACTTAATAATAATGTACCCTCATCATTCATTGGAAAACGACAATCTCCGAGCGTATATCCTTTTTCATTCACTGTGACTTCTGATACTCGATCAAAAGAATGATGCGCATTTTTATAAATGGTAATATCAATATTATGTGGTAGTCCACTGGCATGTATTTTATCTATTAATTCTGTACACGCTGCTGCAGGCACCCAATTATCTAGCTCTCCAATAAGAATATGGATAGGAGCAGTACTAAATTGCATATTCTCATTTGGATATGGATATGCCATACATCCTGGGTAAACAGGCAAATGAGCCGCAAACATAAATTTTCTATCGTTAATCGCATCAATAAGAGGTAACCAAGCAGAATAAAGCGATACGCCCCCTCCAAGACTCCACCCTGTAATCCCTGAACGATTAGTATCAATATTAGGATGAGTGCTAAGTGCTTCTAAAGCACGATAACTATCTAAAATTACCATAGCAGTCGTTACTTCTACCTGACTACCTACTGTTGATTGTACATCACGGCTATCAAAACTTTGTAATTGAAAGGTTGCAAAATCCATTTTGTGATACATTTGTAAATATTCTAGATGATGAGTCCCCCAATTTAAGCTTCCTGCAACGCCAATTATTAGAGGATATTTTTTATCAGGATTATAGTTGTTTGGCAAAGTCAATATACCAAACACTTCCTGCGTTTCTTGATTTTCTAAATCCATGATAATCTCCTCAAAGGAAAAAGGATTAGCGCTTTGAAATGTAATGATTTCTTGGTTAGTCTCTTGCGCAATTACAACAGATAACATAACTATAAAAATATATCGTATCATTTTTTCTCCAAAAGTTGTAAATAAGACTTAAATAGCAGTCCACCACCTCCGCTATAGCCTACTAGTTCACCGCTACTACCTACTACTCTATGGCAAGGGATAATAATAGGAATACGATTAGCGCCACTTGCTCTTCCGACTGCTCTTGATGCCTTAGGTTGATTAATTTTTTCTGCTACTTCCTTATAACTTTTTGTCTTACCATATGGAATCTTAGAAATTTCTTCTAAAACATTCTTTGTAAAATTACTTCCATCAACATGCAAGAGGATATCAAACTTTTCTAATTTTCTCTTAAAATAACTATTCAACTGATTTTCAACATCCTTTGCAAATTTAGATGATTTTCCTTCATTTATTTTCAGCGATAATTGCCGATTCATTAAGTCCTTCTTTTCATCAGAAAAAGTTAATCTGTGTAACGTGTTTTCTATATAAGATATTTTAAAATAGAAATGCAGGTGATCAACTTGAAAAATCTTATGTTGCATAAAAATGCTATCCTAACTTGACAGCAGTACCGTAAATAAATATTTCGGATGCCCCTGCTTGTAGCATCGATGTGGTAAAGCGTACGCCGACAATAGCATCTGCATTCAATTCCTCAGCGCGCAATTTCATTCTATCCATCGCTTGCTCGCGCGATTCAGCCATCAACTTGGAGTATTCTGTAATTTCTCCACCCACTAGATTTCTAAATCCTGCTAGAATATCTTTTCCTACATGTCTTGCTCGGATAGATTGTCCACTCACAACACCTAACACATTGGTTATATTTCTATTTGCAACTTTCTCTTGTGTTGTAATAATCATCTGTCAATCTCCTTTGAATAATAGTCATCATCTTTATTATTTAATCTCTCTTTAAGGACTTTAACAAACAACACTAGTAATCCACTATAAATTAGAATAATAAGAAGCCCTTCAGGATAAAATTGTTCAATTTCTCTTAAGGTTAAGTAGGACCCAAGAAGATAAAATAATACTATAAGTATATAGCCTAATTTTTCCATATTTAACTAATTTAAGTAGTTTATTATGAAAAAGTATAATATTATCGAATTACCGTGACCAAGAAACAATTATATATCATTACTACAATTATGGCATGTGCTATAGCCACTCTCTATTATCAATATTACACTACGCATAAGAGTCTTGAAGAATACAAAGACTACTATAAAAACGTATCCGTTCTTTATATTCAAGAAATTATGGAAATACCAGAATTGAAATCACCAGATCCTAAGAATAGACCTATAACCAAAGTAGACTTGGAGACCAATATATTGCAATTTGAAGATTTAGAAGGAAATAAGTTTTCTTTAAGAGATTTTGAAGGAAAAACTCTCTTTATCAATTATTGGGCAACATGGTGTAATCCTTGTCTAGCAGAAATGCCAGCAATGGCTGAATTATATGAAGAGTTCAAAGATAGCGAAGATATTGTGTTTTTATATCTCTCAAAAGAAAACATGGATGTAATTACAGACTATATACCAAAAAATGAATCATTGCAAAAATTGCCCTTATATAAGGTTATTACCGATGATGAATTGTTTAAAACAAGAGCAATTCCAACTACATTTATTGTTGATAGATCTGGTCAAATACTGGTTGAAGATGTGGGATCTGCTTCATGGAACGATGAAGAGGTTATTAATTATCTAAGAAGCATTATTTAAAGTAAGATGAAAAAAAATATTACTATCAATATGAAAAATGACTTTCCTTATTTTGGAAATGGTATTGATTTTAAGGAAAGTATTTTTGGATTAAATTTTGATGCTACTCTTATTCAACGAACATCTGAATTAATTTGGCAACCTAATTCCACACTCCCTTATAGTCATTTAAAGCCTTTACCAGATCCTTTTACTAGCATTAGTGATCTTGCAAGTGGAATGGCTGTTCATAATCATGGGAAAAAAGGTCTTATTGGAAAAAAACAACTATTGGATGAAGTCTTGTTGCTTGATGATAACTTAATGGATCGCTTTATAGCACATGTTAAGCAACATGTTGAGAAGCCTACTAAAGAATCTGCACAACTTATTGCGGACATACGATGTTGGACATCTTGGCTAGCAAATGGCATTAAAATTGAACCGCTATTTAATGGAGAGAAGAAAGCATGTTCTTTTATACCTTGGCCACTATCTGGATTATTGCTTTTATCATCAAAGATTACAGGACAACAAGCTGAATTTGAATATGCAGCAGATTATGTGTTACGATCAGGAATATTACCAGATTATAGTCTAAAAAATTTTGATAATATGAAAGATAGTGTTGATTATATCAGATCAATTAAGCCTGTGGTTGCCTTTCATGATTTTGATGGTAATGAACAAGGGTTTAGAATGACACATCTTGCAATGGAGCGCACATCAAAAATGATGATAGAAAATTCATTAGATGCGATTAATGGAAATAATATAGGTGATAATCTTGAAAAAATAGAGGTGTCTTTAAAACAATCAAATCAGATTTTTAATTGTATGTGGGAAGTCAGTGAACCTATGCTATATAACAAAGAGGTTCGTATTTTTATTCAGGGTCTCTATGGTAATCAAGGAAGTATATATGATGATAAAGGATTATTTTTTGAAGGGTGTGGTGACACCTATAGTGATGTACATAATAAGAAAGGCTGTTATGTAGAGCATCTTCATGGACAAACAGGGGCCAATAGTTCTTATCACCCTCTGGCAGATGAAATTACAGGGGTAGGTAAGCATACGCATGCATACGTATGTGATAACAATGTAGACACATGTATTATTGAAAACATTTTAAGCAAAGGATTTTTAACCGATGATGACCTCCCGTATGATTGTGAGATTGATTCTTTGACAAAACTTCTTAAATCATTTAGAGTAGGCTATAGACCTCCTGCTCATCATGCAATGATCGTCAAAACGAGTCAAGCCTTGCAAAATTCTTCTTATTTTAGCACTATTGAATCTGATGAAAATCTAAAAAAACGCATGGCAAGTTGTGTGAGATGGATTATTCAACATCGTATCGATCATTATAAAATGGTTGTAGCGTATATCTTAAGAGCGCCTGATCCATACAGACATCAAACTAAAGCTAAAGGTACAGGCGGAAGCCCTACTCCTTCATTTCTTCCAAAAATGTTCACCAATACGATTGATCGATTAGATGAGTTGGTAGGCAATGCTAATATAGCTTGGGCAGATGAAATAATTGCTATTACCGATGGACATAAAGATTCGATGGAACAATTTAAGAAGATTGCATTAAGAGCTGAGAAAAAAGATTATCAAAAAAATCGATCTTTATCCTAATCTAATTTTGACTATTGTCAGATAAATGCTCCATTAAGAAACTAATTATCTTTCTGTATGCATGATTATAGTTTGCCCGACCATCAATTCTTGTCTCTTCAGAAGTTAAAAAATTATTATTACCTAAGCCATGATGAGCATTAGGATATATAAACATCTCCATATGCTTACCTTTTTCTGCATATGCTTTAGCTAATTGAAGAGAATGTTGATGATGCACATTGTCATCTGCATTACCATGTATTTGAAGTAAAAAACCTTTGGCCTTATCAACATGAGTTAATACAGATGCATTTTTATATCCTTCAGGATTTTCATCAACAAGACCCATATATCTTTCTGTCCAAATCGTATCATACAATAACGGATCTACATTTGGAGCACCTGATACACCTGCTTTAAAATAATCACTGGCTAAAGTCATGCACATATTTGTTAAATATCCTCCACCACTCCATCCCCATATTCCAATATTATCTCCATCAACATAGGTTAAGCTTTGTAAGTATTTAGCTGCAGCAATATGGTCAATGACAAGATATTTTCCATAATCTCCATAGGCAAAGTCTTTGAAGGCTTTTCCTCTACCTCCCGTTCCTCTGTTATCAAAAGAGAAAATAATAAAACCTCTTTGTGCAAAATATTGATGAAAAGAATGTCTAGCGACTCCCCATCTATTGTTTACCATTTGAGATCCAGGTCCGCCATAATTATAAAGAATAACTGGGTACTGATTCATAGGATCAAAATTATGGGGTAATGTAATGATACCGTTTAACCTAGTACCATCATCAGTAAATATATTTACGTGCCTAGGATACGTAAAACCATAAGCGTCAAATTTATTTTTATCTGTGCTTGCTAGCGTTTTTTTAATTGCACCAGAATTTGATCTTACAACTGTTTTAGGAGCTCTGGTAAAACTAGAATGGGTATCAATAAAATAATTTTTTGTTGGAGAAAAAGAAGCAGAATGACTTCCTTCTTCTTTTGTAAGTCTTTTTAATCTTGAACCATTAAATCTAACAGAATAGACATGATTTTCCATCTCAGATTCTTTTTTTGCATTAAAATAGATAATCTCATTTTCTTCATCAATAGCATTGATTCCATTGACTTTCCAATTACCTCTAGTTATTTGATTAATAAATCTTCCATCTGTTCTACTTCTATAAATATGCTTAAATCCATCACGCTCAGACATCCAGATAATCTCTCCATTATTTAGTATATCAATAGTAAAAACACCTGACATTCCAAAAAAATCGAATGCATCAATCCATGTATCGTTTTTATCATTTAATACTAATGTATTTTGATTTGTGTCAATGTCATGTCTATACAGTTTCCAATCATTTTGTTTTCTGTTTAGAGTGGTAATAAAGAAATTATTGCTATTCCTTTGCCACAGTATATTGGGAATATAGTAGGAATCTTGTGGTAGAGTACGAATATCAGATTGTTGATTGACAATATCTATCAATCCAATTGAAACTTCAGGATTATCTTCTCCTGCCTTAGGATAATATATATATTTAACTGTTGGATATTTCGTTTGATAGTCAATCAGTGGATATTTCCTTACCATGGACTGATCTTCTCTGCAATATGCTATATATTGACTATTTGGGCTCCATCTATATGCGTCATAGCTACCAAATTCTTCCTCATAAACCCAACCAAAATGACCATTTAGAATCGTCTCACTCCCATCGAAGGTTAATTGAGATTCTTCAAGAGTTTTTAGTGAATATATATAGAGATTATTATCGTTTCTTACATAAGATACATATTCACTGTTTGGAGAAAATTTTACATTACGCAGACTATCTGGTTGATCAGATACCGGTTGAATATCACCAGTATTAATATCATATATATGATAAGTACCATACGATGAATGTCTCCAAATTCTAACATTATTAGTTTTAAGTAATAGTTTTGTTTGATCACTACTAAAAGTCGTACTAAATCGATCTAGCGTTTCAGGATTAATAGAAAAAGCTTTAGTAGTATCATCTGAAGCAATATTATATTTATAAAAATGCTTTCCCTCTGAATCAGATTTAGAAAAATAATAAGCATCTTCTCCATTTACCCAATCAGATCTACTAATACCTGACGAACTGAAAGTTCGATTAAAAATATCCTCTAGTTCAATTGTCTTTTCTTGAGAAATACCAAGTGTGAATAATAATATTATTAATAAAAAATACATGAAACAATAATAGTGAGTTTTTTAAAGAAAATCACGTAAATACTTTATGTAAATAGTTTTGCTTTAGCATTCATGCTTATATAAATTCCATGCTTATGGGTATTATTACAAATATGCGTAGT
>MDSV01200019.1_pt1 | contig 13114 bp, 13 predicted proteins | sample 810851 | NCBI WGS metagenome assembly MDSV01 (sample SAMN05326640, study PRJNA326480) | marine metagenome | isolation source: seawater | place: Atlantic Ocean: North East | collected 2012 | reverse complement strand
CATATGTTGAAAATTTATAACCTCTTCTATATTCAAACTTATCAACCGCTTTCATTAAGCCTATGTTGCCCTCTTGAATAAGATCTAAGAACTGTAAGCCTCTATTTGTATATTTTTTAGCTATAGAGATAACAAGTCTTAGATTCGCCTCTACCATATCTTTTTTAGCTCTTCTTATTTTAGCTTCACCAATAGACATCTTACGATTGATATCTTTAATTTCATTAATAGGTAGTTGGATGATTTTTTCAAGTTTGGCTAGTTTATTTTGAAGTCTAGTAATTTCATCTATATTAGCTTTTACGTCCTTAGCCCAAGGTTTTCTTGATTTAGCTATTTTTTGTGACCATGAAGCGTCTGCCTCATTTCCAGAATATTCCTGTATAAATTCTTTGCGAGGCATTTTTCCTCTTTTAACTAGAATTGTGAAGATAAATTTTTCAACTTCTCTAATTATTTCTAGAGCATCTCTCGCTGGATTAGCTATTATCTCGAATTGAGTAGGTGAAAGTTTTAGGAACTGGAAAATATCTGCCAGTTTGTGTTGCTCTTGTAACGCTGCTTTACTTGTTCTAGAACGAGTGCATGCTTTTTCAGTCTTATTAAATTGTCTCTTTAAGGAACTAAAACGTTTTTTTACCTCCACTAAATCAGGTCCAGACTGCTCTTCTTCTTCAGACTCACCTTTTTCTTCTTTTTCTTTCTTTTGTGCCAAAGCGGGAGGGGGTATTCCTTCCTCAATATCCATGAACCCTACTAATACTTCAGATAACCTTCTGTCTTCAGCAACTACTTCTGCATATTCATCTAATATTCTATCCACAATACCTGGGTAGAAGCAGCAAGCGTATAGTAATTCTCTAGCACCCTCTTCAATTCTTTTTGCGATGGCTATCTCACCCTCTCTTGTGAGCAAATCTACCGTACCCATTTCTCTCATATAGAGCCTCACAGGGTCAGTTGTTCTACCGACTTCAGACTCAACGCTGGTAAGTGTCGTGCGCGTGTCAGCTATTGTTTCAGGTGCAGCTTCGGAATTGTCATCTGAGTTACTGGTAGAAGATTCGAGTACTTCTATTCCAATATCCATGAGCATCTGAATGGTCTCTTCAACCTGATCTGGATCAGAGATGTCCTCAGGAAGCATGGAGTTTATATCCTCGTAAGTGAGGAATCCTTGGTCTTTTCCTTTATCTAGTAACTCTCTGAGACCAGAGTTTTCTAAATCTTCTTCACCAAAAAGCTTCTCTTCAACTTCTTCAACTGAATCAGCTTCTTTGTCTTTTACTTGAATGGGTTCTTTTTTTGCTTTTCTTGGCATATCAAATTTTAAGGGTGCGCAATTATATTAGTTTTTTACGAAAAAAACCTAATTTTTATCCTTTTCTATCCTGGTTTCTGACTCAACGCTTTGAGTAAGTTCTTTTCTGGTTCCTCTAGTTTATGAATATTAGACAGTAAATGTTGTTGAAGTTCAAAAGTTTCATCTTCAGATAACTCACCTTTATCAAATATTTCCTTTAATTCGATTATCCTTGTAACTGAATCAGATTTTTTTAAGTTGAATAGACAGTCGCTAAGATAAGCTTTAGCATTTTGTTCGTCTACAGGGTCACTCATGGATATTAAGGCGCCCACAAAAGAAGCCGATTCCTTATCCAGCTCGCTAAGAAGATCAGATATACCATCGGCAGGTCTGTTATTAAAGAATGCAACTACTTCAGTCATGAGTTTTACCTCAGGCTCGATGAAATCACTAAACTTATCTAAATCTTCAATTTCTTTTGCGAGATAAGGGTACGATAAAATAACAGATAATATTTTTGAACCCAGCCCTGTAACTTCAAAACTTTTGTAGGTTTCCTCGTTACCTGCGGCCGCTGCACTTGAAGTTCTTTTTGGATAATTAATAGTTTTACTTTGCGTCTTAAGATCCTCCGTATCAAGACCAGTAACCTTTGCAACTTCTCCCTCTAAAAGTCTCTTAATTGAACTAGATTGCATCGTTGAGAGGAGTTCCATAGCTTTTGCTGCTAGAGAAGCTTTCTTTTCAAGCGAGGTTATTTCAGAAGCTTGCGATAATCTTTCTATAAAATATTCAGAAAGTAAATTAGATTCTTGAGACAATTTCTTAAAATTCTCCACAGATTCTTTTTCCAATAAGCTCGCAGGATCTTCTCCTTCAGGTAGAAATAGAAATTTAATTTCAGACCCATCACTTATTGAAGGAAGTACATTCTTTAGAGCTCCCCAAGCTGCACCTCTCCCAGCATCATCACCATCAAAACAGAAGATAATCTCATTCACTACTTGGAGAAGTTTTTGTATATGAAATCTATTCGTAGCAATTCCTAAGGTAGCAACTGCATTCGTCATACCGTGTTCATACATTGCTATAGCGTCCATATAGCCTTCAACAACAAATATCTCTTTTAAATCTTTTCTGAATTCTAATGTTTCAAAGAGTCCATAGAGCTCTCGGCTCTTTTGAAAGACAGCAGTGTCTCCTGTATTGAGATATTTTGGTTGATCATCCGGGTTCATCACTCTGCCTCCAAAACCAACCACTCTTCCCTTTCTGTCTTTTATAGGGAACATAAGTCTATCTCTAAAGACATCAAATAATTTACCGTCTTTATTCTTTTTAGCTAAACCAGCTTTTATTAAAATATCCTCAGTGGTTCCTTTAGCTAGCATTTGATTAGTAAGTGCATCCCAAGAATTAATTGCAAAACCTAAAGAGAACTTTTTACAAACCTCGCTTGAGATTTGTCTTTGCTTAGTAATGTATTCCCTAGCGTGTTCTGAATCATTAGACTTAGCTAAGTTGTTTTCGAAGATTTCTGTAGCTATTTGTAGTGCATCAAAGATAGGACTCTTTTCTGGATTGACAGAAGCATTATTATCATAAGGAACTTCTATTCCTGCTCTAGCGGCTAATGCTTCAATTGATTCTATAAAGTCATATCCTTGGTGTGATTGTAAAAAACCTATTACGTTTCCTGTAGCCCGACATTTGAAACAGTAATAAAATTGTTTTTGTTCACTAACGCTAAAAGAAGGGTTTTTACCATCTTCGCAAAATGGACATATACCCCAATGATCCTTTCCTTTCCTCTTTAATGGCAAATAAGAGTCAACTAAAGATACAATATCTGTTAAATCAATTATATCGCTAATAAATTCTTTGGGTATAGATCCTGACACTAATCCTTACTCCTAAACCAATCTTCTAATATTACTTGAGCAGAAATACTATGCTTGTTAGAAGAATCTCTGGTTCCAATAGAAAGAGTTTCAAGTCTTTCTTTGGCCTCTCTACTAGTCAATCTCTCATCTGTTTTTTCAATATCGATATCATATCTCTTATTTAATGATTTTGAGAATCTATCAGATAGATCCTGAATCTTACTTCTAGTTCCATCCATGTTAAAAGGATCGCCCACAACGAACAGGGCAGGCTTCCATTCATTAATTATTTTATCCAGTTCTTCCCAGCTAGGATGACCTTCAATAGCATCGATGGCATAGAATGTTGAGGCTGTTCTAGTAATTTCTTGACCTATAGCAATACCTATATGCCTTAGGCCGAAATCGAAAGCCATGACAACTCTTGGAGAGTGTTTGTTCATTTTGAAAATTCTTCAACAGCTTCTATAAAGACTTTAGCTACATCGATATCACAAAGTTCTTTATACTCTTTAAAGCATGTAGGGCTTGTTACATTTATCTCTGTTAAATAGTCCCCAATAATATCCAACCCTACGAGTAGAAGTCCTTTTTCAACTAGAGAAGGACCTACCTCTTTACATATCCACATATCTCTTTCTGTTAATGACCTGGCAACAGCTGAAGCTCCTGCCGCAAGATTACCTCTTAACTCTCCTTCTGCAGGAATTCTAGCGATGGCTGCAACCATAGGTTCGCCATTTATAATCAAGATACGTTTGTCTCCATCAGAAATCTCTGGAATATATTCCTGTATCATTACCTTTTGAGAAAAATGATCAGTGATAGTTTCTAAAATCACATTTAAGTTTGGATCATTACTTTTTAATCTAAAAATAGAGGCGCCGCCCATTCCGTCAAGTGGTTTTATCACAGTATCTTTGTACTCAAGAACAAAGTTGGTAAGTAGATTTTTTTTGCTGGTAACCAAATGTTTTGTACAACATTGGGGAAATTCTGTTGCGAAAACCTTTTCATTACAGTCTCTCAAGCTTCGAGGGTTATTAAATACATGCACGCCTTCTCTTAAAGCCATCTCTAGTACATAAGTGTTATAAATATAATCTGAATTGAAGGGTGGATCTTGTCTCATCAATATTGCATCTAGTTCAGAGAGCTTTATTATTTTTTCTTCATCCAAAGAAAACCAATCTGAAGGATCATTTCTTAGCTGGATGTTAGAAGAAGAGGCATAAGCTGTTCCTGAATCTATAAATAAAGAATCTGTTTTTATGTAAAAGATTTGATGATTTTTGCTTTGCGCTTCTAGCATCATAGCCAAAGTACTATCCTTCTTAAAATTGATAGTTTCGATGGGATCCATGACAACGCCTAATTTCATTTTAGATATTGATTATTTTTTTTAAAATTCTTTTGCACTATATCTTATAGCACTTACAACCGATATTGCTGCTGTTTCCGCTCTCAAAATACGCTTACCCATATTAACAGGTATGAAACCACAGTCTGATAACACTGCCACTTCATCATCCGTAAAATCCCCCTCAGGTCCAATAGCTACAGACGCAGAATTTTTAATTTCTATGTCGGATAGTTTATTCTGAGCATCTGGATAAAGCACTATCTTAGTTTCTGAATTAGTACTAGCTGCCCATGATTTTATGCTAATAGGTTCATTAATTCTCGGCATCCAATTTTCTCCGCATTGCTCACATGCGCCTTGGGCAGTTTGTTGCCACTTGGCCATACGACTCACTTGATAAGGATCTTTTCTTCTTACGACAACTCTTTCTGTTATCAAAGGTGAAAAAATACTTACTCCTAATTCTGTTGCCTTTTGAATGGAAATATTAAATGGGTCATTCTTAATTAAGGCCTGTCCGAGATCTATATCAACGCCCTCTTTTTTTGAGGGAGGATAAGCTTTAAGTATTTTTATATTGAATGACTTTTTATCTATTTCTATTACCTGAGCCAGTGATGAATTTCCTTGTCCATCAAAAACTATAAATTTATCTCCAGTTTTTTTTCTAAGGACATTAATCTCATGATGATGATTTTTTTTATCTAAAGAGATAACCTCATCCGTGCTAAAAGAATATTTTAAAAAAGTTCTGGTGTAATTCGTATTATTCATCGATCTATACATATATTAAATCATCAAATCTATTTAAGGGGCGTTGAATTTCAAACAGTTAAAATCAGCTCAAATATTTGTGTAGGTAGGCAAGGCAAGACTTAAAATTTATGAGTAAAAATGCTTAACTCAATCTATTAAAAAAGAAGTAATTAAAACTATTTTTCGCTAAATTATTAAATGTGTTGAAAGATAAAATTTGTTGGGTATTATTCATAGTCCTTTTAGAAATTACCAATGACTGATATTTAACAAAGTGGCTCAAAACAAAAAAAAGAAATTCAACGGCGAAGGTAGGCAGCTAAGTCACCAAGTTTCTAAAAGTATGAGTAAGTATTTCATGGAGTTGGATGGAGAAAAGCCAACAGATATTTATAGCATGGTCCTCAAAGAAGTAGAACTTCCTTTACTGGAAATTGTCATGAAGGAGTGTAATGACAATCAGTCAAAGGCAAGTAAGATTCTAGGGATTAATAGGGGAACGTTAAGGACCAAGCTAAAAGAACACAAGCTACTCTAATCTATTGATGGCTCAAATTGCCAACCCAAAAATTAAAAGAGCTTTAGTTAGTGTTTCTAATAAAGAAGGAATTGTTGAATTCTGCTCTGCTCTTTCAAAAGATTATGGCATTGAGATAATTTCCACTGGGGGGACGCTCACTACTTTGCTAGATGCAGATGTAAAGGCTGTAGATATTTCTCAGTTCACAGGATTCCCAGAAATTATGGATGGAAGAGTAAAAACACTTCATCCTAAAGTTCATGGAGGTATTCTTTCTAGAAGAGAGATTGATGCCGAGGTTATGGCTGAAAATGGCATAAATGAAATTGATTTAGTAATAGTTAATCTATATCCATTTATTGAAACAGTTTCTAAATCTGATACTTCCTTAGAAATTGCCATAGAGAATATTGATATTGGCGGTCCTAGTATGGTCAGATCAGCAGCAAAAAATAATCTCTATGTCGGAGTAGTAGTAGAACCCAAGGATTACCAAGAAGTACTTCGAGAGATGAAAGATAATAAAGGATCCCTTACGCTAGACAAACGGAGAGAACTTGCTGCAAAAGCCTTCAGTCATACGGCAAACTATGATTCTGCAATTTCTAATTATCTCAATCAAAAACAGGAAAAAAATCCTAAATTTTTATTTGGAAAGTACGAGCTCAAACAAGAACTAAGGTATGGAGAGAATCCTCATCAATCTGCAGCTTTCTATAAAAATACAAGCGAAACACAAAGCAGCAATATCTCTTCCGCAGAACAAATACAAGGCAAAGAACTGTCCTACAATAACATTGCGGATACTGATGCGGCCTATGAATGCGTAAAAACTTTTTCTGAACCAGCTTGTGTAATTGTTAAGCATGCGAATCCTTGTGGAGTTGCTCTGGGCAACTCAATAAAGGAAGCATATGAAAAAGCTTTTGCGTCTGATGAAACCTCTGCTTTCGGAGGAATAATAGCCTTTAATCAAACTTTAGATAAATTAACAGCAGAAAAAATAATTCAGAATCAATTTGTTGAAGTAATTATTGCTCCGGGCTTAGATGATGATGCCATCAAGGTCCTATCCAAGAAAGAAAATATAAGGCTACTTAATACCAAAACTTTGGGTACATCTGATAATTCTTCTAAATTGTTAAGTGTAAATGGTGGATTACTAATTCAAGGGAATGATATTGCCGAACTTGTAAGAGACGACATAGAGGTTGTGACAGAGCGCCAACCAAGTGATGAAGAAATTGAGAATTGTTTATTTGCTTGGAAAGTTTGTAAATTTGTAAAATCAAATGCAATTATTTATACCAAAGATAATCAAACCTTTGGTATAGGTGCAGGACAAATGAGCAGAATAGATAGCGCTAAAATAGCAGCTTCGAAAGCAGTTGAAAGAGGTTTCGATACTCTAGGTTGCTGCATGGCTTCAGATGCATTTTTTCCTTTTAGGGACGGGATTGATGCAGCAGCTAAAATTGGAATAACTTCTGTAATACAACCTGGAGGTTCTATACGTGATCAAGAGGTTATAGAAGCAGCTAATGAAGCGGGCATGACAATGCTTTTTACGGGCATAAGACATTTCAGGCATTAATCAATGAAGGTCTTAATAGTAGGATCTGGTGGAAGAGAACATGCTTTATCTTGGAAAGTATCTAAAAGCGCTATGGTGAGTAAGGTTTTCGTTGCTCCTGGAAATGGGGGCACGGAACTAGAGGATCAAGTTACCAATATAGACATACAAGCCAATAATATAGAGGCTCTGGCTAATTTTGCTACTAAAGAAAGTATAGATCTAACAATTGTAGGGCCCGAAGAACCACTTGTTAGGGGAATAAATAATAGGTTTAACGAACTGGGTTTAAATTGTTTTGGGCCAACTAAGGAAGCGGCTCAGCTAGAAGGGTCAAAAGAGTTTATGAAAGAGTTTCTAAAGAAAAATAAAATAGCAACAGCAGATTACTCTACTTTCACCAATTCAGAAGAAGCTCTCAGGTATGTAAAAGAAAAAGGATGTCCAATAGTTATCAAGGCTGATGGACTGGCCGCAGGAAAAGGAGTAACAATTGCCAATTCTATTGAAGAGGCTAAAGATGCAATCAATCTCGCTCTTGAATCTGAGATATTTGGCAAAGCTGGGAAAAAAATTGTAATAGAGGAATTCCTAACTGGGGAGGAAGCTAGTTTTATCGTAATGACAGACGGTATAAATGCAATTCCTTTTCCTACTTCACAAGATCACAAAGCTAGAGATGAAATGGATACAGGACCAAATACCGGTGGAATGGGCGCTTACTCGCCTGCTCCAATAGTAGATGAAATAGTACATGATAAGATAATGAAAGAGGTAATTCACCCTACCCTAAAAGGATTAAAAGACGAGGGTTACAAATATATTGGATTTCTATATGCCGGGATGATGATAGATAAAGATAAAAATATAAAAGTCCTTGAATTTAACTGTAGATTTGGCGATCCTGAAACTCAACCTATTATGATGAGACTAAAATCTGATTTGGCTGAACTTTGTTATAAAGCTTGCAAGGGTAAGTTGAAGAATCAAGAAATTGAATTGGAAAATAGAAAGTCTCTTGGAGTAGTAATTGCCGCTAAGGGTTATCCACATGAATACGAGAAAGAAAAAGAGATCACTAACATTCCTATAGAAAAATCAGACCTTAAGGTTTTTCATGCTGGGACTAAATTAGTCAACGGTGATTTAATTTCTAATGGTGGAAGAGTTCTATGTGTAACCACCCTAGGCTCTTCAGTTCAATCTGCACAAAAGAAAGCTTATAATGCTATTCAAGATATAAGCTATGACGATATTTTTTATAGGAAAGATATTGGTTACAGAGCTATAAAAAGAGAAGTTGAATGAGTTTAATAGATAAATTGATTACTGAAATTGATAATGGGTTGAAGTTTTCAACACAAAATTATCAGAAAGAGTCGAGAGACTATCCTGCAAAAGATATTAACGAAGATAACTTAACAGAAATAGAGAGAAGTGTTTCTGCAAGCCTCATGAGAATAAATCATGCTGGAGAAGTTTCTGCACAAGGTCTATACAGGGGTCAAGCTCTTACCGCCAGACTCGAAGGTACAAGAGAAAAGATGGATGAAGCCGCGCAAGAAGAGCTTGATCACCTAGCATGGTGTAATAAAAGACTAGAAGAACTGAATGAGGAGCCAAGCATATTTAATCCAATCTGGTACGGTCTCTCTTTTACAATGGGAGCTTTGGCAGGAATAGCCGGAGATAAATGGAGCTTGGGGTTTGTTCATGAAACTGAAGAGCAAGTTGTAAAACATCTAGAGACGCATCTTGATAAAATACCAGAGAGTGATAAAAAAACTGCTGCCATTCTAGAACAAATGGCAATTGATGAGGCTCATCATAGTGAAGAGGCTTTGCAATCTGGAGCAACCGAGTTGCCGGACAATGTTAAGAAGCTTATGAGCGGAGTTGCCAAGGTGATGACAAAATCTAGTTACTATGTTTAGTAGTAGTAAATTTTTAAATTACTTATTGATAATTACACATACACAGGTATAGTTCGCGCATTAGCAATAATGCTAGGGTACTTAGAATAAGGAAAATATGAATATATACGTTGGAAACATAGCCTGGAGCACATCTGAGGATGACTTAGAAGCTCATTTTGCTCAATATGGTAACGTCAACGCAGTCAGGATAATCACAGAAGGTCACTCAGGTAGATCTAAAGGTTTCGGATTTGTAGAGATGGAATCAAAAGAAGAAGGTCAAGCAGCTATTGAAGCTCTTGACGGTACTGATTTTGGTGGAAGAGACTTAAGAGTTAACGAAGCCAAGCCTAGAGATTAATTCCCTAAGAAGGATGGTCAAATCCTTCAAACCAAATTATTAGAAACTATAGCCAAGCTTAGGTTTGGCTTAGTCCTCTATTATCACTGCAGTTCCGTAAGCCATAAGCTCGGCAGATCCTTGCGCCATCACAGAGGTAGTGAATGACATGCCTACGATTGCATTGGCTCCTAGTGCCTCAGCGTCTTCAACCATTCTATCTATTGCTTGCTCCCTACTCTCTGCGAGTAACTTTGTGTATTCGTGAAGTTCACCTCCTACTATGCCTCTTAGACCGGCCATAATGTCCTTACCTATATGCCTAGCCCTGATGGTATTTCCTTTGACTATTCCAAGAGTTTTTATTATCTGTTTATTTGGCACATCAAATGTAGTTACTATCAACATAATTACTTCTCCACATCTTTATATTTGTCATGTTTGTATTCTCTAATCCTTTGAAATAAAACCACGAGAAATAAAATAACAAAAATTATAATAATTATAGCTTCAAGCATCTGTTAGTTCTTATAGAAGTGAAAAAAGTTTGTTTAATTCTATTCCAGGATCATCGGCCCTCATGAATGATTCTCCCACTAAAAAATTTAGTACATCGTAAGAAAGTATCTGGTCAATATCTTCTTTGGTTCTTATACCGCTTTCTGACACAACTAATTTTCCTTCTAATCTTGTGGAAAGATTTTTAGTAGTTTCAAGATTGACCTCAAAAGTTGTTAAATTTCTATTATTAATTCCTATCAGTGAGAAGTCTAAGGGTAATATGCGCTCCATTTCGTTTTCGTTATGTATTTCAACCAAAACATCCAGATTTAGCTCATCTGCTAATTGCTTATATTCTTTAAGTTGTTCATCCGATAGAACTGAGACTATCAATAAAATACAATCTGCTCCATAAATTTTACTCTGATAAATTTGGTATTGATCAATAATAAAATCTTTTCTTAGAAGAGGTATATCAACTTCTGATCTAATTTCTTTTAAGTAATTTAATGAGCCTTGAAAATACTCTGCATCGGTCAAAACACTTAAACAAGTAGCTCCATTTTCTTGATATTGTTTTGCGATTCTTACTGGTAAAAAATCTTCTCGAATAACACCCTTACTAGGAGAGGCTTTTTTTATTTCTGCTATTACAGAAACCAGACCTTTTTCATTTCTCATTTTAATTGAATCAATAAAAGCTTTGCTTTGAGGTATCTCGCTTAACTGAGATTTCAGAGTAGGCAGGCTGATTTGTTTCTTTTGTTCTGCTACAACTTCAGATTTTGTTTCAATAATTTTATCTAAATAATTTGTCATTTAAATTGTGAGGTGAATTCTACAAGTTGATTAAGCTTCTTTAGACCAGCCCCGCTTTCTAAAGAACTTTTAGCGAGCTCAACTCCTGCTTCTAAAGAGCTTGCAATATCTGACAGATACAGAGCAGCTCCAGCAGTCATACAAATCATTGAACTAGCTTTCTCATGTTCCCCCTGCAAGGCCAATTTTGCAAGATTCAAACTTTCTTGAGGTGAATTAACCTGCAGTCCATCTAAACTAGTTGTTTTAAAATTAAAATCCTCAGGAGAGATTTCATATTCAGAAATCTTACCATCCTTCATTTCTGTCACGTAAGTTGGACAGGCCAAGCTTATCTCGTCCAATCCATCTCTGGAATGCACAATGAAAAGATGTTCGCTTCCCAATTCATTTAATACTTCAGCTATGGGGGTCATCCACTTTTTGTCATACACACCTAAAACTTGTCTTTTAGCTGAGGCAGGATTTGTTAAAGGGCCTAGAACATTAAAGATACTCTTTTGACCTATCTCCTTTCTTGGACCTACAACATGCCTCATAGCGCTATGATGTGCCTGAGCAAACATGAAACCTAAACCAACTTCCTCAATACAAGATGCTACTTGCTCAGGGGTTAAGGATAGTGATACTCCTGCTTGCTCTAAGAGATCGGCGCTACCACTTTTTCTAGTTGCCGATCGATTGCCATGTTTAGCGATCTTTGCGCCACAAGAACTTGCGATAAAGGCAGAAGTAGTAGAGACATTAAAAATACCTATGCCGGTTCCACCTGTGCCGCATGTATCTATTAAATTGGGTGCATTAATTTCTACTTTAGTTGAGAGGTCTCTCATGACACTAACTGCCCCAATTACCTCATCTACAGTCTCACCTTTCATAGAGAGTGCAATTAAGAATGCTCCTATTTGAGCATCAGTTACTTTTCCTTCTAATATCTCAAGAATAATCTCAGACATATCATCCTTGGTGAGGTTTTTACCGGAAGAAACCTGACTAATTGCTGATTGAATGTCCATCTTTAATTACCCTCTAAATAATTTTTAAGCATTACTTTTCCATATTCAGTAGCTATGGATTCAGGATGAAATTGGATACCAGTAACCATCAATGATTTATGTTGTATAGCCATAATAGTTCCATCTTCAGATCTTGCGGTTATATCAAATTTATCGGACAAAGATGACTCTTCGATTATTAAAGAATGATATCTTGTTGCCAGAAAATCTTGTTCAATTTTATTAAATATCCCATCTTTACAATGATGAATCTTTGAAAGTTTTCCATGCATTATTTTTTTAGCTTTAATTATGTTCGCACCAAAAGCTGCTCCAATTGACTGATGTCCCAGACAGACACCCAAAATAGGTAGTGAGCCCGAAAAATGTTTTATTGCCTCAACAGATATTCCTGCTTCCTTGGGTGTACAAGGACCAGGAGAAATCACTAAATATTCCGGAGATTTAGCCTCAATTTCTGCAAGAGTTATTTCATCATTCCTGTGCACTTCAACTTCTTGATCCATTTCATAAAAATACTGAACCAGGTTGTAAGTAAAAGAGTCATAATTATCGATCATCAATAGCATTATTTACCCCTCTAACTTTTCTTGGACCATTTCGGCGGCTTTGAATATAGCGCGACCTTTATTCAATGACTCTTTCCATTCGAGTTCAGGGATTGAATCAGCTACCCATCCACCACCAGCCTGAATATAGAGCACATCATCTTTTATAACCGCCGTTCTGATTGCTATTGCCATATCCATATTTCCTTGCCAAGATAAATACCCTATAGCTCCTCCATAAATGCCTCTCTTTACAGGCTCAAATTCATCGATGATTTCCATCGCTCTAATTTTCGGTGCTCCAGAGACTGTGCCGGCAGGAAAAGTAGCACGAAATAAATCTATGGCAGAAAGTTCGTCTCTTAATTGAGCTTCAACATTTGAAACCATATGCATTACATGACTATATTTCTCTACTCCAAATTTTTCTGTTACTTCAACCGTTCCAGGTTCGGCTATTCTTCCAACATCATTTCTGCCTAAGTCTATTAGCATGAGGTGTTCAGCGATTTCTTTGGGATCATTGACCATTTCCTCTTCCATAACCAAGTCATCATGATCATCTTTTCCTCT
>MDSV01085394.1_pt1 | contig 13115 bp, 14 predicted proteins | sample 810851 | NCBI WGS metagenome assembly MDSV01 (sample SAMN05326640, study PRJNA326480) | marine metagenome | isolation source: seawater | place: Atlantic Ocean: North East | collected 2012 | reverse complement strand
TAAAAAGCTTTTTCTTTACAATCTTGTTCAGAAAATGCAAATGCTTGATATTTAGTGTCTAAAAGACAAATAAAAAATAATATTATATAAAAAAGTTTTGAGATAAATTTAAATATCATGGTATTAGAGTTATATATATTTTATATCATTTTTTTTAATTATAATTAACTAATAAGTTTATACACCCATTTGTGATGAAAAATAAAGAAATCAAAAATAAATCTATTACTTATAAGAATTCTGGAGTCGACATTGATAAATTTGGTATAATTATAAAAGATTTAAAAAAAGAAATAATGAGTACTTTCAATGAAGCAGTTATTGATAATTTTGGAAGTTTTTCAAGTGTTTTAGATATAAAAAAACTTGGATATTCTGATCCATTACTACTATCCTCAACAGACGGAGTCGGGACCAAATTAAAATTAGCACTTGAAGCTAAAAATCTTGATAATATTGGGATTGATCTTGTCGCAATGTGTGTAAATGATATTTTGGCACAGGGAGGGTTGCCTCATTTTTTCTTAGATTATATAGCTGTTGGAAAATTAGATGAAAAACAAATAAAATCTATAATTAAGAGTATTATCAAAGGTTGTATTATTGCAAACTGTGCTCTTGTTGGTGGTGAAACAGCAGAAATGCCAGGTCATTACGTAAAAAATAACTTTGATATTGCAGGTTTTTCAATAGGAGCCGTAGAACGAAATCAAATTTTGACGCCTTCTCTAGTTAAAGATGGCGATATAGTAATTGCAGTTGAAAGCAGCGGTATTCATTCGAATGGTTACTCTCTTGTTAGAAATTTAATTAATTACCATTCAATTAATATTCTTAAAGATAAGTTCTCTTTTAATAATGATGAAAATATTGCTGAAACACTGTTAAAGCCAACTACAATTTATTCTAGTATATTAAAATTTAAACCTAAGAATTTAAAACTACATGGAATTACTCATATTACTGGCGGTGGTCTTATAGAAAATCCCATAAGATCTTTTGAAGAAGATTTAACACTAGTATTAGATTTTTCTACTTTTGATATAAGCCCTTTATTTTTATGGATCAAAGAAAAGAGTAATTTAGATTGGTACGAACTTTTTAAAACATTTAATTGTGGAATAGGTCTCTTAATTTATGTTGACAAAAAAAATGCACAACATGTTGTAAATTATATAAATAAGCTTAAATTCAAAGCTTGGGTAATTGGTGAAATGAGAAAAAAAGTTAAAAAAACAAATTCCATAAAAATAATTAACTATGAAAAAAGTTAATTTATCGATTTTTGCATCAGGCATTGGCAGTAATCTTTTAGCACTTCATAAAGCAAGTAAAGAAGAAAACTTTCCAGCAAAGTTACAATTAATTATATGTAACAAAAATTGTATTGCATATGATGTAGCAAACAAATTAAAATATAATACAAAGTTAATAACAAATAAAAATATCAATGAGTTTGAAAAAAAAGTACAGATCCATTTAACTAATAATAAGATAGATTTGATATGTTTAGCTGGATTTATGAGAGTATTATCACCTCAATTTGTATCACTATGGAAAAATAGAATTTTAAACATACACCCTTCACTATTACCTATGTTTCCTGGACTGAACACCCATACAAGAGTAATTAAAAGTGGAATGAAATTGCATGGATCTACTGTGCATTTGGTTGACAAAAATTTAGACTCTGGAAAAATTTTAGGTCAGTTTGCCTTTGAAATTAAGAACACTGATCAAAAGTTGTTAATAACAAATTTAAAAAAATATGAAAATTTATTCTATCCTGAAGTTTTAAAAAAATATATTTGGACTTTTTTGTTTAAAAAAGATAATTTTGAAAATAGGATTTTTTCAAATTATAAAAATGTAGTTTTTTCATATTAAAGAGAATTTAATGGACAATAAATTAGATAAACATACAAAAGATAACCAACGTTTCTATGAAGGTTTTTTAAAATTCACCTTATATTCATTTGTAATAATATGTATAATAATCGCATTACTTGCGATATTTTTGGTTTAATTTTAAAATAATTCAATTTCAGAAAAGAAAAAAGCAATTTCTTTAACAGCATTTTCAATAGAATCTGAACCATGAACTGAATTAGCTTCTATACTTAACGCAAATTCCTTTCGAATAGTACCTATCTCTGCTTCTTCTGGATTTGTTGCTCCCATTACCTTTCTATATAAACTTATTGCATTATTTCCTTCTAAAACTTGAACGACTACAGGGCCGGATACCATAAAATTGATTAGGTCATTAAAAAAGGGTCTATCTTTATGAACCTCATAAAATTTTCCAGCTGTCACTTTATTTAATTTTAATCTTTTTTGAGCAACAATACATAAGCCTGATTTTTCTATTATAGAATTAATTTCACCAGTAATATTTCTTGATGTAGCATCTGGTTTTATAATTGATAAAGTTTTTTCTGTAGACATAATTTCTCCTATTTAAAACTTTTATAATCAAAATTTTTAATTAATTCAAACAACATTTTAACTCCCCAGCCAGAAGCACCAGAAGGTGATGTATAAGTGGGAGTGTTCAACCAAGTAACTCCAGCTATATCCAAATGAGCCCAAGGTGTTTTATTAACATGTCTTTTTAAAAAACAAGCAGCTGTTATTGAACCTGCTCCTATAGAGCCAATATTTTTCATATCAGCAATTTCGGTATTTATTAATTCATCATATTCATCATCTAAAGGCATTGTCCAAACTTTATCACCAGTTCTTTCACCACATTCCTCCATTTTTTTAGCTAGCTTATTGCTGTTTGAAAATAGGCCGGCCCTTACCTTACCTAGAGAAATAATCATTGCGCCAGTTAGAGTAGCTAAGTTAATCATAAATTCAGGTTTTATTGTTTTTTCTGCCCATGATAATAAATCAGCTAATACTAATCTTCCTTCAGCATCTGTATTTAAAACTTCTATAGTTTTTCCTGAAAAAGATTTAATAACATCACCAGGTCTTTGTGCATTTCCATCAGGCATATTTTCTACCAAACCTATAATTCCAATAACATTTTTTTTAAGTTTCGCTCTAGAGACCGCTTCTATTAGACCTGAAACTGTAGCAGCACCTCCCATATCCCATTTCATATCTTCCATTGATTTGGATGGTTTTAATGATAAACCACCTGAGTCAAAACAGACACCTTTACCTATAACTGTCAATGGCTTCTCATTTTTTTTTCCACCACTCCATTCCATTGTTACAACATAACTATCCTGTGCGGACCCCTGTCCAACAGCAAGTAATGAAGTCATTCCAATTTTTTTTAGATCACGCTCATTTAATATTTTTATTTTAACACCAAATTTCTTTAATTTTTTACACTCTTCAGAAAATGTTTTAGGGTTTAGAATATTTGCGGGCTTCCAAACCAGATCTCTTGCGAAGTAAATCCCTTGAATTAGGCCCATATCAATTTCAAAACTTGTTTTCAGATTTGTATGATTGTCAGAAAAAATTGAAATCATTTTGTTTTTTCTCTTATCATTTTCAGATTTATAGTTTTGAAATTTATAAGCTTTCAAGCAAAAACCTCTTAACAAATTTGAAGAATAAAAATCATTATCTATAAAAAAATTAATGTTGGAATATATATCTGAACTTATTTTATCAAAAATCGAACCTCCCAAATTTTCTAATTTCAAAGAGTTATATTCTGTTGTTTTTATTAAAGGCACTATAAGAAATTGTCCCTCATAAGTATCAAATAAATAAGGTTTTTTTATTTTTTTATATACAGAATTATCTATTAAAAATTTTTCTAAAGTACTTTTTAACCAAGATGGTTTAGTCAAAAACGATTTCGACCCATTAAATAACAAAACATTTACAACATTATTTTTTAAATCTTGTTTAGATATTTTTTTGTTAAACTGAATATTCAAATTACTAATTTTTATCATAACTCTTCCCTATAACTTCTAATAAAATAGTGTTAAATTAATTTATGCGTATTTTTAAATACATTTTTAAAATGTCAATCATAAATACATTAATTTCCTTTATAGTCATAATTGGTCTTGTCTGGGTAAGTCAATCTTTTAGATCAATAAAATTTATTTTAGAAAAAGGTGGTAGTTTTTTAGATTTTTTGAAATTATCACTTTTCAGCATGCCATCATGGCTTTATATTAGTGTGTCTTTTGGGGTATTTTTTGGAGTTTTTTTAACATTTGTTAAATTAGAAAATGATAAAGAAATGATTGCTATGAAATCATCAGGCTTAAATTCTCTTCAATTATCTTTTCCCATAATAATATTAAGTTTAATTTTTAGTTCATTTTTATTTTTAAATTTTCATTTTTTGCTGCCCAAAAGCTATTCATTTTATAAAAACTATGAAGATAACTTAAGATATAAAAAGCCACAAATTTTATTTAACGAAGGCACTTTTTTTCATTTTGACAACAAAACCATATTTGCAAAATCAATTAAAGGAAATGAAATTCAAAAAATTTTTATTAAAGATTACTCATTTAAAAATCAAACTATTGACATATTTGCAAAAAAAGCAATTCTCAATCTTCAAAACAATACAATAAAAATCAAACTTTTTAATGGTATTAAAATTATATCAAAAAAGAATTCTAACCCATTAACTATAAATTTTACTGAAGATATAATTTCATTTAATAGAGAAAAATCTCTAAAAAAACCTAAGGCAGTTCGAGTTGTTGATTTAAAGGAATTTACTTTTTCTGAGTTATTAATTAAATCAAAAAATGAACCTAAATCAAAAGGAATTTATCTTTCTGAAGCTCATTCAAGGAACATTTTTAGTTTAACCCCATTAATTTTTAGTGTAATTTTTTTATCTATTTTTTTAAGAAGTCAACATTCTAGATATGATAATTTTTTAAGAAAATTTGTTATTATAAGTATTATATTCTCTATTCAAATATTCCTTTTTTCAATCAAAAACGTTCTGACTAAATATTCAGATTATATCTTGTTGTTTTATTTGATACCAACTTTAATATTGTTAACAGGATTATTATTTATTAGTTATGAAAGATTTAATTTTTCAATCTTTAAAAAGAGTTAATCATGATAAACAGTGATAATTATCCTAAAATTTTATTTTTATATTTAACAAAGCTGTATATCAAAAATATTTTAATTGTATTATTTATTTTTCTGTTTTTAATTTACTTAATTGATTTTATTGAATTATATAGACGGGCAAGCCAAAAAATTAACTTCTCGGTAAATGCAGAAAATAACTACATTTTTACTTTAGTTTATATGTCTTTTTTAAAATCCCCACATACACTAAAAAACATTTTACCAATTACAATTTTAATTTCATCTATTTTTACATTTATAAAATGGAGACAAAATAATTATTTTGTTATAGTAAGGACTAATGGAATATCACTACAAAAGACAATATTTCCTATTTGTTTTACAGTTTTGGCAATAGGTATATTTTCAACAGTTTTCTTAAACCCCTTTTCCAATTTTACTAACAATAAATATAAGTTTTTAGAACAAAATTATTTTGGGCACAAAAAACAAGAAAGTGTATCACTTTCAAAACATGGTATATGGATTAGAAAAAAAGTTTCCGATGGATTTTTAATTATTAAAGCTGCTAGTATACAAAATAAAAAAAATACATTGAATGATGTCGAGATATTTAAATTTAATCATGAAAATAATTTTAAAAATAAATTAATTTCTCAAACAGCAGCATTAAAAAATGATAAACTTGTTTTAAAAAATGGTATTAAATATGAAATAAAAACATCGCCACAAAAATTTAAAATATCAACCATAGAATTAAGCAATAGATTTGATAGTTTTAAAATCACATCAGAAAATCCTGAAAATTTAAATTTAATTGAATTATATGATTACATATTTTTAATGAAAAAATTAGGCTTTAATTTTTCTAACCACCTGATATATCTTTTAAAAGAATTGCTTCAACCTATACTCATGGTGTCCATGATATTAATTTGTGCACCTATGATTTTAAGAAATAATGAAAGAAAATTTCCTTTGACTATAATGTGCTTAACTATATTAATAGGTTTTGTTATATATTTTACAGTTGATTTTATATATGTTTTAGGTTCTATGGATAAATTAAATCCATTTATTGCAGGAGTAGGTCCTGTTGCAATAAGTTTTTTTACTGGATGTTTTTTGGTGAGCGCTTTTGATGAAGTTAAAAAATAATAAAAATTTTATATCCAAGTTAGCTGTATTAGTTTTCTTACTTCTTGTAAATTATAAAACATTTTCTAATGAAAAAAATTATGTAATTGCAACAATTGATAGAGTACCTATTACACTCATAGACCTCAAAGAAAAAGCTAAATTAATTTATTTTTTTAGAAATAAAAAAAATGATTTCAAAAACATAAATAAGTATTTTGAAATTTCACTAAATGAACTTATATCTGACAATCTTTTAATAAAAAAAGCAGAACAGTTTAATAAAAATATTTTACAACTAACAAAAAGAGATGCTGAAAAATTTATCTTAGCAAGACATCAAAACTCCTCAAAAGTTTTAAATAGATTTTTAACCAAAAATGGACTTTCACGTGAAGTCTATATATCAAAGATACAAATTGAAATTATAAAAAAGTTTTTAATAGGAAAAATGTTTCAAAAAGAATATGACGATTATTTAAATGAAATTAATGAAATTACAAAAAAAAATAAAAGTGCTGATAAAATAGACATAGAACAAATCCTTGTTAAAGGAAAAGTGAGTAATACTAAAATTATTAACAATGTAGAGAAACAAATAAATAATCTCTCTGCTAATGGTTATTCATTTAAAGAAATTGCTAAAATTATTTCTAAAAATAAAAAGATCCAAGTTTCTGCTGGCAGGTCAGGTTGGCAAGGGAAAAATGGATTTCGTGAAAATACATTTAATAAACTTTTACAACTTCCTGAAGGTGAAATTATAAAAGAAAAAGGCAAACAAAATTTAAATTATTTAAGAATTATTAGTAAAAGAATTGAAGGGAAATTTAGTAATAGAGAACAAATTATTGATTTGATTAGAATAAGTTATTTAAACTCTTCAAAAAACAAAATGAATTTAGAAAATTTAAAAAAAACAATTTCTAATGCTAGTTGTAAAGATATTTTTTCAAGGCTGAGTCAAATTAAAACAATAAAAGTTGATTTTCAAAAAATTAATCTTACAAACTTTAGTGAAAAAATTCTTACAATGATTTTAAATACAAATGTAAAAGAATTTACAGATGATCTTATTCTTAATAAAGAAAGTATAATGTTTTACATATGTAAAAAAAGCTTAACGGAAAAACCAAATTTTGATGGAAAACAGTACGATAAACAGGTGATGAAAAAAGTTAATGTCTTAACTAAGAAAATTTTAAAGATTTTAAAAAAAGATGCTATTATTGATATAAAAATTAATATTAATGAACTTACCTAAAAAAAGAATTTTAATCACTGCTGGTGAACCTTCTAGTATTTCTTCAGAAATTACAGTAAAAGCTCTTAATAAAACTAAAATCAAAAAAAAACTTGAATTGATAGTTGTAACTGATCCTATTTTAATAATTCGAGAATTAAATAATCTTAAAATCAAACTTAAATTAAATATTTTAGACTTAGACTTAAAATTTTCAGATTATAAAAAAGAATGTATAAATGTTATCCCAATTAAACTAAAGGAAAATATAATACCTGGAAAATTAAATAAGAAAAATTCTGAATTTGTAGTTAATTCAATTAAAACCTGTATAAACCTTATACAAGATAACAAAGCTGATGCAATTGTTACCAATCCAATTAATAAGTTTATAATGAAATCAAATAAATTTAAATTTAATGGTCATACTGAATATTTGGGACATTTATCAAAAAATAGAAAAGTTCCTATAATGCTTTTAGAATCAAAAAAATTAAAAGTTGTTCCTATCACAACACATATTCCTTTAAATTCAGTTTCAAAAAATTTAACTATCAAAACTTTGATTGAAAAAATTGTCATTCTTAATAAAGATCTTATTCATTTGTATAAAATTAAAAAACCTAGAATTTATGTTTCTGGCCTCAATCCTCACTCAGGTGATGGTGGTAAAGTTGGCAATGAAGAATTAAAAATTATTATCCCAGCTATTGAAAAACTGAAAGGACTAGGGATTAACATTACTGGACCGATACCAGGAGACACACTATTTCAAAAAAATAAAATCATAGAATATGATGTCGCTGTTTGTATGTATCATGATCAAGCCCTAATACCAATTAAAACCCTTTATTCTAATCAAATAATAAATACTACCCTTGGTTTAGATTTCGTTAGAACTTCACCAGATCATGGGACAGCATTAGATATTGCAGGGAAAAAAATTGCAAATCCTGATAGTTTAATATTAGCTATTAAAAAAGCAGAAGATTTGATAAATAATCAATATGTTGCCTAATTTAAAAAGTTTAAAAGATCATAATTTTAAATTTAAAAAATCCCTTGGACAAAATTTTATATTTGATTCAAATATTACCGATAAGATAGTAAAGCATTCATTACCATTTTCTAACACAATTATTGAAATTGGTCCTGGGGCTGGAACATTAACTAAATCTATTCTTAAATTAAATGTAAATAAGCTGATATTGATTGAAAAAGATAAGAATTTAATAAATTTTTTAAGAAATCTAACGAGAGAAAATAATTGTGTTCAAATTTTTAATAAAGATGCCCTTGAAGTACCTCTATGGGATTTGGGAGATCCGTCAAGAGAAGTAATTGCTAATTTACCCTATAATGTTAGCACAAAAATACTTGTTAATTTATTAAAATTTTCAAATCATTTCACAAAATTAACAATGATGTTTCAAAAAGAAGTAGCACAAAGAATAGTTGCACAACCAGGTAAAAAAAATTATGGAAGATTATCCGTAATTTCACAACTTTCAACAAAAGCAAAAATTTTATTTGATGTACCTAACAAAGCTTTTTTTCCAGAACCAAAAGTTCAGTCTTGTTTGGTTCAGTTAACTCCTTTTAAAACAAATTTATTTGAATACAATTTTGAAAACATGCAAAAAGTTACAAAATTTATTTTTTCAAAAAGAAGAAAAATGCTTAGATCAATTTTTAAAAAAGAAGGTGGAACCTCATTTTTAAATTCAATTGACATAAATCCAAATATTAGACCACAAAATTTAACATTGAATGAATTTTGTAAATTAGAATATAAATTACGAGATTTAATATATTAATCTAATTTTTTTATAAAATCAGACAAATTTATTTGTCTAAATAATTTCAATCTTTCAGTTTCAACAATTTTTAAAACGTTATAAAAAGTTTCTTCCAAATTTTTATTAATCAAAACATAATCATATTCATCATAATGTTTAATCTCTTTAAGGGCATTTGACATTCTAAAATCAATCTCATTTATGCTATCACTATTTCTTTCACTCAATCTTTTTTTTAATTCATCAATACTTGGTGGCAATAAAAAAATTTTTACTAAATTGCCTTTCATTGCTTTTGTGATTTGTCTAGTACCCTGCCAATCAATATCAATCAAAACATCAATTCCATTTTTTAATCTCTCAGTAACTTCAGATTTCAAGGTTCCATAATAATTTTCAAAAACAAGAGCACTTTCAATAAATGAATTTTCTGATTTATAATTTAAAAACTCTTTTTTAGATCTAAAGAAATAATCTACTCCATCTACTTCGTTTTTTCTTATTTTTCTAGTCGTAACTGAAACAGACAAATGAATATTTTTATCAAATTCTAAAAGCTTCTTGCAAATAGTTGTTTTACCAGTGCCAGATGGTGATGATATGACAATTAAAACGCCTTCTCTTTTAATTTTTATCATGATCTTTAAGAACCTTTATCCATAGTTTAATATTTTTCTTGTGCTGAGAAAAGGTTTTTGAAAACCTATGCCCACCTTTACCATCTGATACAAAATATAAATAATCTGTATCATTTGGATATAAAACAGCTAAAATTGAATTTGTACTTGGATAACTAATAGGTGTAGGTGGTAACCCTTTATACCTGTAAGTATTAAATAAATTTTTAGATTTTAGATCTAACTTATTTAAATCTTTTCCATTTTTTTTTAAAGCATAAGCAATAGTAGCATCAGATTGTAACTTCATATTATTTTTTAACCTATTTAAAAAAACACTTGAAATATTTTTTAATTCTTCGCTTTTTTTTCCTTCTTTTTCAACAATAGAGGCTAATATAATTGCATCAAATTTTGTTTTAACAAAATTATTTTTTACTCGTTTTTTCCAATGGGAATCAATAAATCTATATTGTTCTATTTCCATTTTTTTAAGTAATGAAGATTTAGTATCTCCCCATTTATAAAGATATGTGTCAGGTTTAAATTTTCCTTCATCAATATGTAAGACAGTTCCCATTAGACCTTGTGAATTAGTTAATTTATTTTCTAATTGTCTAGAGTTAGTTCCTTCAATCAGCGTAAACTTTCTGTAAAAAACTTTATTATTATTAATGTTTTCTAGAAAATTTATTAAAGATGTATTTTTTTTTATTAAAAATTCACCTTGTTTTAAAACAAATTTTTCTTTTGTAAAAAATTTGGCAATTTTCCACTCTAACTTTGTTATTTTAATATTATCGTTTTTTAAATATTTTAAGAAAGCGTTTTCAGTAAGGTTTTTTTTTACAATTATAAACTTGTCATTATTGACAATAGGATTCGAGATAACAGAGTTAATAAAAATCTGAAAAATGAAAATAAATACACTAATTAAAAAGAAGAAAATACAAATTAATTTTAATTTTTTAGTCAATTTCACCAATTATTAAACTTGCATTTGTACCACCGAAACCAAATGAATTAGAGAGTACATTTTTAATCTTTCTCTTTTTTGAGAAATTTGGAATAAGGTCAAATTTTGAAGTACCTTCATCAGGTTTTTTAAGATTAATTGTTGGAGGAACTTCTTGATTTTCTATTGATAATATTGAAAAAATTGCTTCAACTGCACCTGCAGCACCTAACAAATGCCCAGTTGATGATTTTGTGGAACTAATAGATAAATTTTTTAAATTAGAGCCAAATAATTTATCGATTGCTTTTAATTCAATCATATCACCTAGAGGAGTAGATGTACCATGTGCATTTATGTAATCAATATCTTCTGGGATTAAATTAGCTTCATTTAAAGCTGCTTTCATAGCTCTGAAACCACCATCACCATCTGAAGATGGCGCAGTGATATGGTAAGCGTCTCCTGAAAGTCCATAGCCTTTAATTTTACCATAAATTTTAGCACCTCTATTCAATGCATGCTTTTTTTCTTCAAGAATTAAAATACCAGATCCTTCACCCATAACAAAACCATCTCTATCAATATCCCATGGTCTTGAGGCTTCTTCTGGAGTCTCATTAAAATTCGTACTTAAAGCTTTAGCTGCGGAAAACCCAGCCATGCCTATTCTACAACAAGCTGCTTCAGCTCCACCAGCGACCATTACATCAGCTTTACCACTTTCTATAATTTTTGCAGCATCACCAATTGCATGAGCACCAGTTGAACAGGCTGTTACTACCGAGTGGTTAGGGCCTTTGAAATTATATTTAATACTGATCTGTCCTGATATTAGGTTAATTAAGGCTGAAGGTATAAAAAAAGGACTAATTTTTCTTACACCTTTTGAATTCAAAATTTCTGTTGTATTAGCTATTGTTTCTAATCCACCTATTCCAGATCCAACTAATACACCAGTTTTTTCATTATCCTCTTTATTTTTAGGTTTCCATTTAGAATCTTCAATAGCTATTTTAGCTGCAATTAAACCATAAGCTATAAATCTATCTATTCTTCTTAAGTCCTTCGGATCTATCCAATCATGTATATTTAATCCACCTTTTGGATCGTCCGCAATAAGCGGGATTTGACCCGCTATTTTACAAGGTAGATCTTCAGTTTTAAAATTGTCAATTTTATTAACACCACTATGGCCGTCTATAAGTCTTTGCCAATTTATATCTTGACCAACACCAAGAGGAGATACTAAACCTAAACCAGTTACAACAACTTCGCGCATTAAAAAATTATTTTGAATTCTCTTTTAAAAAATCAATGGCGTCTTTAACAGTTTGAATTTTTTCTGCAGCATCGTCAGGAATTTCACAATCAAACTCTTCTTCAAAAGCCATTACAAGTTCGACAGTATCTAAACTATCAGCACCTAAATCATCTATAAAACTAGCTGTTTCAATAACTTTAGCTTCATCTATGCCAAGGTGTTCAACTACTATTTTTTTAACTCTATTTTCAATGTCGCTCATTTGTTTCCTCTCTATATTAAAGATTTTGCTATAACAGATTTGATAAATTATGCCAAGAAGATAATTTAATTTTTAAAACATACCCATACCACCATTTATATGAATGGTTGAACCAGTAATATAACTTGCCTCGTCACTTGATAGATAAACACAAGCTGAGGCAATATCTTCAGCCGTTCCAAATCTAGAAACTGGTATTGTTTTTAGAATTTGATTTTGTTGATCTTCTGTTAATTTATCTGTCATTGGTGTTTTGATAAATCCTGGTGCTATGCAGTTGCATGTAATTCCTCTACTAGCTACTTCATTAGCTATAGATTTTGAAAATGCAGTTAGTGCTGCTTTTGATGCGGAGTAATTTGATTGCCCTGGATTTCCTGAATGACCAATTATTGAGGTTATAAAAATAATTCTACCTGACTTTCTTCTAATCATTCCTTTAATAATTTTCTGAGTTAGAAAAGCAGTTGAGTTTAAATTTAGATTCAGAACAGATGACCATTCATCTTCTTTCATTCTTAGAAAAAGATTGTCTTTTGTTATACCAGCATTATTTATCAAGACATCAATAATGTAGTTTTTATTTTCTAATTCATCTGAGAAGTTTTGTACATTCTCATTTGTGTTTAAATTTGAAACAATAAAATCGCTTTCATTGGGTAATTTATTGGATAAATCATTTAATCTATCTTTTTTAGTTCCAGTTAATATCAACTTAGCTCCTAAGGAAGACATCTGGTGAGCTATTTCATTACCAATACCCCCTGTTGCCCCAGTAAGTAAAAC
>MDSV01043009.1_pt1 | contig 13115 bp, 21 predicted proteins | sample 810851 | NCBI WGS metagenome assembly MDSV01 (sample SAMN05326640, study PRJNA326480) | marine metagenome | isolation source: seawater | place: Atlantic Ocean: North East | collected 2012 | reverse complement strand
TTCATTAACTCTTGAAGAGATTATAGGTCTCAAGCTAGAATTATCAGCTAAGGCTGTTAATAACAACCTATTTGGCTTGAAACTATGGCATAAGATTCCTATTATTACTAAAGATGCATTGTTAAAGTATGTATATAATTCTTCTAGATCTAATTTAGAAGCAGCTAGTTTCTTAGGTATTTCTAAAGATGTTCTAGAAAAGAATTATAAGCTCTTTAATATTAAAGAATATTTTAATTAATTATTTCAATAACTTAAGTAGATTATAGCATATACTTATTTTAAAGTAAAGAACATAATTTTACTATTTTATAAGTTACCAGAACTAATAAACAAAATAAGCTCTTTTTAGGAATTATCTAATTCTTCAGGGAAACTACTTGATCAGTTATCCTTCGAGGCTATAGTTATTAATAGATCTTTAAAATTATGGGGGTGAACTGGTTTTGACTGGTTGTGAATTACTAACAAGTAATACACAGAATCAAAAGACTCTGCACGAATTAGGACTGGGGTTCGACTCCCCACACCTCCATTAGGGCTTAACATGAATTATCACAGAAAAATAAAAAAACTATACAAGTTTATTCGTCCTCGTTTTTCAAAACTGTATTTCAAGATACATAACGTAATGGACACGCACCTAGTTCCAATCTTATGGCCCGAGTATTATGTAAATGCAATACAGAAGGGTGATCTTGTCAGGTACAAGCATAAGCTAAGTATCAAGAAGTATCATGGAATTGTAACTTCAGACCCTCAAAGAGTTGTCTTAAGCTATGGAATGATAAAAAGGACAGATGCAGTTGACTATATGGTCAAAGTCAAGTGGAGTTGGAAAAATAAAACTGCACACTCATATGAAATGTGTGATAATTTAGAGGTAATCTCATCAGGAAAACCATAAGGAAGAAGGATGGAAACTCTGGACTTGCATGGTACAAAACATAAGGATGTGGAAGAAAAACTCTTATCTTTCCTTAACTTTAAAGTTCCTCCTTACAGAATTATTACCGGAAATTCTGAAAAAATGAAAAAGATAGTCAAGTTAATACTTGCAAAGTATGAGCTTGGCTGGCATTACGATAGATTCACAAATACTGGGTGTTTTATTGTCACCGAAAAGGAATGGTAAATGACAAATTTAGAGGGCGTAATGTTGGAATGGTTTACCGGCTCAGGCGTCCCAATCATCTTTGATGACGTAATGAAAAAAATAGAAAATCATATAGGAAATGATGGAACTGTCTTTATTGGAACCGACAGTCAGATAATAAGAGATGAATGTATCTTCTCTTCAGCAATATGTCTGCATGGGGCCAACAACCAGCAAGGTGGATCTTATTTTTTTAAAAGATCGAATTTTAAAATTTTTAAATTCTTGAGTTTGCTCGAAAGAATCACAGTTGAGGTGGAAAAATCCATCAACATTGCAAACAAAGTATCAAAAAGGTATCCAGATGCGAAGATAGAGATTCACTTAGACATCTCAGCTTCGAACAAGAAGGAAAAAACAAGTAAATTTGCTGATATGCTCATTGGTTATGCAAAGGGGGTCGGATTTGATTGTAAAATTAAGCCTGACGCATTTGCAGCTACATCTATTGCAGATAAACATACGAAATAGCTTGATTTGAAAAAGATTTGTGCCTACATTGGGAATACATGAACAATAAACTTATAATTTTTGACCTCGCTGGCACCTTGATAGACAAGGGTTCTTTAGCACCACTCATCGCTTTTGAGAAAGCATTTGAAAAAGCGGAAATACCAGTAGATGCCTCTACAATCAAGAAGTATATGGGAACGAACAAGCGAGATCACATAAATATGATACTCAGAGAATCTGGGATTATTGATGAAAACCTAACAAGTGAATTATATACGCTTTTTAATGAGAATATAGGCGATGCAATATCTAAAAGGTCAACTCCAATACCCGGTGTCCCTGAAGCAATTGAAGAATTTAGGAAAAGAGGCTTTAAAATTGCTGTAACAACTGGTTATAATAGGGAACAGCGAGATATGATCATGCAAGCGGCTCACAAGCACTGGCCAATCCCTCGTCCTATATTTTGTAGCGACGATGTTAACAAAGGAAGACCTTATCCGTACTTATGCTTCAAAGCTATGGAATATCATCACATAAAGAACGTAGAAGATTGTGTTAAGATAGGAGATACATTGGCTGATGCCAAAGCTGCACGCAATGCAGGTATGAAGGCTTATGGTGTAACAACTGGTAGCACTACTAGAAACACTTTTGTACATGCAGGAGTCCCTGTTCTTGACTCAATCTCGGAATTATTGTAAAATGAAATGGGAAACAAAAGATAAATTACAAAAAACCGCAATAATCCTTATGATTGTTGGGTTCGCACTGTTTATAGGCTGGAGTTTTGACAGATGTTATAGTAGAGTCGTTGAAAAGTCATTTATCAACGGAATTCTCTCTATTTCTACTTCAGTGTGCATAAAATTGTCGAGTGATAGTTGCTTCCGTAGCTCAGCTGGTAGAGCAGCTGATTTGTAATCAGCAGGTCGTCAGTTCGAGTCTGACCGGAAGCTTTTAGTAGGAGGAAAGATATGATAAGTTATGAATTAGCAAGTATAATCATTGTTATTACTAATTTCATGGTAGTTTTGATGGCTTGCTATTATTTGGGATACAAATTACAAGATATTAATAAGAATATTGAGCGCCGCAATCGCAAAGAAGGCGTTGACAATAGAAAACAGCTCTTTCGGAGCACTGATTTTAATAATTCACAAGGGAAAACAGAATGATTACGAAAAATGAGATATTAGAGGAATCTAGGTACTTCATGGGCGAAAACAATGTATTTATGCGTGCAAAAGCCCCAAAAAGGCGTGATATGCTTAAGAAATTAGCTGAAAAAAGTCTTCTAAACGCTTTTGAGGAGCGTGCATGTTTAAAGAGAGAGCTAAAGAGAAGAAAAATTAAGTTTTCCAATGATGATGACAACCATACTTTGGTTAATACAGCCCTCAAAAGGGGTCTTAATTTCAACGATTTTATTCTATAGATGGAGGCAGAAATGACAGAAAAAGAACAAATAAAGAAAGGCAAGGCTTGGACAAATGCAAACTTTTCTGATACTTATGAAGAAGCATGTACTCAAGTTACTACTTTGAAGCAAAATTGGTCAAAAAAAGGCCAAGAGCACATGCAAACGAAGATTAGGCGTCGATCTGATGGTCGATTCTTGGTAAAGTACAGAAAAGACCCCGAGTACAACAAGGAGAACAAGCAAAATGGGAATAATAACAAAAAAAATAAAAGAAATACAAAAAAAGGAAAATTTGACCTTGAAGCAGGTATTTGAAAAATACCCCCACCTAGCAGAGCTTCAACATGAAGAGATTTTGAAAGAACAAGAGAAAATAAAGTCTGTTAAAGAGTCAAAAAAGAAATCGGAGCTTTTACTTGGATGAGTCATTCCGAAAATTCCTACCAATGAAGGAATATGTCATGAAGGATAGCCCACACAAGAGGGTTATCATGATTCATGTTGATCACTCAAAGAAAAACGCTGTCTTATTTGAAAAGGAAACGCAGAATGTTCAAAGAAAGGATTTTGATTGGTGTCTTGAGAATCTTATCCTTGTTAACGAGTTCAACTCATGAGAAACGTATTCATATTCGATGTGGATGGGACACTAACCCCAGCAAGGGATAAGATAAACACATACTTTGCGGACTTCTTGAAAAACTTCATGAAATACCATGAAGTATACCTGGCTTCAGGAAGTGATTTAGACAAATTGAAGCAACAATTGCCCGAGGAGATCTTTCAAGCTTCCTCGGGCATCTTTACTTGTATGGGTAACGTATATTATTGTAATGGTAAACAGCAATATAAACGATCTTTCGAAGCTCCAGATGGTTTGATAGAGGATTTGATTTCTATCCTCGATAAATCACCCTATGTATATAAACTTGGTAATCATATAGAAGAAAGAATTGGAATGATAAATTTCTCCGTTGTCGGAAGAAATGCAAACCTTGATCAGCGCAAACAATATCACGAATATGATAAAGAGAACAATGAGAGAGAGAAAATAGCTTCTTTATTGAATAACAAGTACGCAGGTCAAATAGTGGCCGCAGTTGGTGGAGAGATAAGCATAGACATATACAATCCAGGAAGAGACAAATCTCAGGTATTAACAGAACTTATAAAGTGTGGTAATATACGCAGGAATGATTGCATCCATTTCTATGGAGACAAGATATTTCCTGGAGGAAATGATCACGCTTTAGGTCGAGCACTTGAAAAATCAACTTACAATTGTAGGATTGTGCGCGTCAATACGTGGATTGATACATGGAAGCGATTATTCTTAACGCATTACAGTATTGTAAAATAAAGATGGAGATTTTAAAAAATGGCAGCACAAAGTAAAACCAAAGCCCTAGAAGAAAAATTAAATTATGTATGTGACAGGGTAAGTTCCTTAAATGATGAAATCGCAGTTTTAAAAAGTCAGTTTACCGTTTTGGTACAACGACTTGAAGAAGATATGACGCGAGTAGTCAGCAGAGTCAAGTCTGTAAAAAAATAAGGATATTATAAAAAATGAGAAACATCAACTGGGTTGCAGAGGTGACCGATACAGAAGAACCTAGAACTTCAACCTCTAAGCGTTCAAGTGGTTCGTCGAGAAAAGACAGAGTAGAATCATCAAATAATACAATTTTTTATTATTCTGAGGTTGACCGAGGCCAGATCCTTACACTAAACAAGTATCTTAAAAACCTTGAAGTCAATTTGATTAACAGAAGTATCGCTCTTGGGTCGGAACAGAATGCAAACATTAATTTGCACATTAACTCGTATGGAGGGAGTGTGTTTGCTGGGTTTGCAGCACTAGATTACATTAAGAAATCTAAAGTTCCGGTCCACACATTCATTGATGGCTGTGCGGCCTCCGCTGCAACCATGATGAGTGTCGTTGGCGCTCATAGATCAATGCATGAACATGCTTTTATGTTAATTCATCAACTTTCTGCTGGATCATGGGGAAAGTATGAAGAATTGAAAGATGATATGAAGAATAACGAGCTTTTAATGAAGAAGATAAAAGAGATCTACAAAGAACACACGAAAATCCCGAAAACACAACTAAACAATATCTTGAAGCACGATCTTTGGTGGGATGCCAAGACTTGCCTAAAATATGGTCTAGTTGATGATATTGTTACTTAATATTACAGCTTGTTTTCGTAAAGCATTCTTTGCCTTTACAGCCACAGTTCTTTAGTTTCTTAAGGTATTGTTTGAGTTCAGTCTCATCTATGTATATCTTCTTGTGCTTCCTTCCAGGAATATCAGTCCACTCAGTTCTGATCCCAAGCGGCACAACAACAGGTGTATTGTCATTAATAAATTCAATAAGCTTGTCGTGAGGAACTGAGAAAGAGAGGTGATGGAATCTACTGTGAACTGAGTGGATCATACCAACAAGTCTTCCATCTACATCAAATATAGGTGAGCCCGAAGAACCTCCAATTGCCGGAATAGTGTACAAAGAGTAACCCCACATGGTTCCTGAGTAGCGTCCTTCCAAGATTGGAATTGTTCTTTTTCCAAATACGCCATACGAAGCAGCGTAATTATATACTTTATCCCCTTGTTCGGGCGCTCTTGTCTTGTTTATCTTGACTCGCGGCGCTCGCAGTGTTTCTGCGTGAAGAACACAGATATCAAGCTCTGAATCGAAATCCACAACAGTTGTTTTGTGAGCTTTAAGCCTTGAGTCTACAACTAGGTTATTTTGCTTGATATAAATATTTTTTAAGCCGAATGGGATACCGAATTTCGGATCACAACTGTGACCTGTAGTCAGGACATATAATCCTGTTTTTGATTGGCCAATAACTGATCCAGTTGAGGTTGATCTCATCTGAAAAGATCTGCATTCTTCGCCAATGCAATGCTCAATATCATATTGGGAAATAACCTGAACAAGTGAAGTTATTTCGATTATCTTGTTTAAGCTTAGATGTCTATTTATCTTTGCAGTCCCACAAGAACTGAACAACAAAAACGTAATTAATAATACAAGGGATTTTACATATTTCATTTTTTTGATTCCTTTTCGGCCATACGGCGTACTTTAATAACTAGAAGAAATATGTGTAAATCGGTTAGGAGTAGATAAAATGACAACAAAAAAGCGAAAAAGGCGATATCACACAACTACTAAAAATATGAATTTTAAGATTACATACAAAAAGGTAAACACTGATGAAATCGACGTGTATGTCAACAATTATAAAATAGGCAAAATAACAAGAGCCTTAAACAATAAGTGGAAAATGCACGCAGATTTTAACACAAGCTTCTTTGACCACGAACAGAAATGCGATTATTCATTAGAATATTACGATTCTGTAATTTGTGGTCGTCATCTAGCAGAATTGTGGAAAAAATCGAAACTAAGCCTCCAAGCTAAATTAGGAGGACCAGCGAATACTCCTTGGATTGAGGATTTATTTGAGGATATCCCTTTTTAAGAAATCTTTGATATCTTGATGACTTGGTGAAAGAGAGAAGTTATTGAATTCTGTATGGACTGAATGGATCATGCCAATAAGAAGACCATCAGAAGTAACAATAGGAGATCCAGAAGACCCAGGCATTGCTGGTATTGTATACGCGGAAGCACCACTCTTTACTTGGCCAGAATAAACCCCTTTCAATATTGGAACCATTCCAGGCTCAAAGATACCCCCAGGAGCAGCAAAGTTTATTACTGAGTCGCCAACAACAGGGGCCACTTCTGCTATTCTTACTGGTCTTAATTGATTAGGTTTGACAAACTTTAGCAAGCACATATCCTTTTTAGAATCTATTTTTATTATTTCAAGATTGTGTCTTGTCCCGTTCAGATCTAAGGCTACGAGCTTAGACGTGATAACTATTTTTAATTTACTTTCATCAACATCTTCAATCTTCTTTGCCATGCAAGAATGACCAGCAGTTAGAATAAGCTTTCTGGCTCCATCTCCAACAACAACTCCGCTCGCTAAAGAATCATTATTAATTTGTATACACTCTTTACTATCACAAATTTTAGTGTTATGATATGCTTCAATTTTTACAAAAGATTGACGCGATTTTAGAAATTCTTTGCCCTTATTACTATGGCAACTGCTAGATATTATAAGAGTGAAAAGTATGAGAAGTAAATTCTTCATTATAAAATAAATATAAAACTGTTCATGGTTTTTGTTTATATTTTTTCCAGGAAGTGATAATTGAAAAAAACATATGTCTTAGATACCAACGTGCATCTAACCGACTCAACGGCAATTTTTGAATATAAAGACAACGATGTGATTATTCCCCTCAAGGTACTTGAGGAGATAGATAAGCACAAAAAAAGACAAGATGGTGTTGGCGCAAATGCTAGACATTTCATCAGAATTCTTGATGATCTTCGTGATTTAGGCAATCTCCACAAAGGTGTTAAATTTGAAGACGGAAAGGGTACTCTTAAAGTAAAATCTTACGATCAAGACTCTATGCCACAAGGCCTTGACCCTTCTGACGCCGATAACCAAATAATTGCAACAGCTATTACTGAGAAGCAGCTTTATAAAAGAAAGCAGGTTATTCTTGTAACCAAGGACATCAATATGAGGGTCAAGTGCGACTCTCTCGGATTTCCAAGCGAAGATTATCATACAGATAAATTTATCAAAAACCAAGAAGAGCTTTATTCTGGCTTCACAAAACATTTGGTAGATGAAGAATTTATTGATCAATTTTATATTGGCCAAGAGAAGTTATATTTGGATGAAGAGGATGTACAGCTTTATCCAAACCAGTTAGTTATGCTTGTTTCAAATAGTAATGAAAAGAAAACTGCTCTGGCTAAATTCATAAACTACAATATGCCAATTGTGAATATAACTGAGTACAAGTGCTCTCCTTGGGGTATTCACTCACGCAATAAAGAACAGAGGTTTGCTCTTGAACTTCTGATGGACAAAGAGATTCCAATTGTCACAATTACTGGCAAAGCTGGAACAGGTAAAACACTTATCGCTCTTGCTGCTGGTTTGGAACAAGTTGTGGAAAAGAATACCTATAAGAAACTTATTGTATCCAAGCCGGTTCAACCAATGGGAACACAGGATATTGGCTTCTTACCAGGAACACTAGAAGATAAGATGCGCCCGTGGCTTATGCCAATACAGGATAACCTAGATTTTTTGCTTGGCTACAATGAGGCTAACTCTGATTTATTATTTGCTAACGGAACAATTGAAATAGAAGCACTCAGCTACATTAGAGGCCGTTCTATATCAAATGCGTTCATTATCATAGATGAGACGCAGAACTTGTCTCCTCACGAGCTAAAGACCATTATTACAAGGGTTGGCGAGAATACAAAAATTATTCTAACAGGGGATATTGAGCAAATTGATAACACCTATTTGGATATACGAAACAATGGCCTTACTTACGCAATTGAAAAGTTTAAAGACTTTGAGCTAGCCGGTCATGTTTCTCTGCAGAAAGGCGAAAGATCTTCTGTAGCCACATTGGCTGCTAAGATATTATAATTTTAACATTATGCAACATTGCATATAAAATACATTTTTCATTAGAAAAGGAGTAAATGATGAGTATTGAAAGTGATAACCCTCTCTTAAACGAGGTAGTTGAGCCAGAAGGCGAGTTGAAAGATTGGCTTGTTAATTATGTGGGAGAGAAAGTTCAGCCCGAAAATGAAGAAGTTACAGTTCAGATGGTGATCACTGCAGTCGCAGATGAATTCCCAGAGTTTGTCATGGCCGTCGCAGAAGAAAACTGGGTTCGCGGATATCGTCAAGCACTACAAGACGAAACAAGTGCAAGAAACTTATTGGACAAAGAAAATAATGAGACAGAAAATAATTCAAATGATACAGGAGTCACATCAGAGGGCGACAACGAATAACTTAGTTTTTAATGGTGGGACATCTGTCTTAATAGTTAATCCTCTTCCTGATAACATCGATATCAAGAGTATATTGTTTAATGTTGAGAAGATGATCCCCTCATACTTGATGCATAACCTTGATGCCATATATGTTGGTAAATTTGAGGATCTTGAAAGAAGACAAATCAATGCCAAGTTTGCCGATAATGCGATCTATATAACCAATGATCAAGATAATAATGAAGACATGCTTGATGATCTGGTTCACGAGGTCGCACACTTGGTGGAAAGCAATTATGGCGCAGATATCTATGCTGATGGAGAAATTGAGAGAGAATTCCTGTCGAAGAGAAAGAAGTTGGGCAGACTCCTTAAGCATAGAGGATATGAAACGCAACGGCATAACTTTACAAATCCAGATTATGATACGGATTTTGATTTTTTCTTATACAAGGACGTAGGTTATAAGGCATTGCAAGGCATAGTGATGGGCTTATTCGTTTCCCCATATGCAGCCACTTCCTTAAGAGAGTATTTTGCAAAAGGCTTTGAAGATTACTATTTAAATCATGGCAATTTTATAAAAAAGATAAGCCCCGCACTTTACAAAAAAATAAGTCATATTAACAACTTGGAGGAAAATTTCTAATGAAGGTTGAAATAAAAAAAACAAATAATCAAATTCTTGCTGAAGTCTCTGTCAAATCAAGAGCTGAGCTTGGTGGTAAGAAAAAAGAGGTTGACACTAACACTGTTCGTAACTATCTTTTAGACAAAGGGTATAACGTAGACAATGGAACTGGTAGCAACATAAGAAACTGGGAAAACACTACAGGAACTTTTATCTTTAATTTGGTAGACAAAAAGAAAAAGGCTACTTCCACAAAGACTACGAAAACAACAAACACTGTTGAAAAAACTTTTAATAGTTCTAATGCTGTCAAAACGACAACCAAACGAACTAAAAAACGCTAAGCAAGGTACACATGTCGCACATTTCGTTTTCTGAATTAAAAGCCTGGGCGACTTGTGCCTACTATCATAAACTTCTGTACATAGACAGGAAAGGTCTATTCAAAGGCAATGAATATACAGCCTTTGGAAAGGCCCTGCACGATGTTGCAGAGCACAGCGCAAATTGCTTAAAGGACAACAAAGATTCAGGCGATTTGCCTTTGCTTTTTAAGACTAATTTTCTAGATCAACTCTTGTCTTTAAAAGAAAAAGATGTTGAATTGAACAAAGATCTTATCCAGTCTATGAAAGACCAGGGAGCTTTTATTGCAGACAAGATTATCCCTGCTCTTGAAGACTATTTTGAAGATTATGAGATAATCTCCGCTGAATATAAACTTTTTGAACCAATAGAAGAGTACTCTAATAAGGTGTACAGTTTTAAAGGCTTTATCGACTTAGTGGTGAAAACTGCTGACGGAAAGCACCATATCATAGATTGGAAGACTTGTAGTTGGGGGTGGGATGCAAGAAAACGTTCGGACCCTTTGCTGACTTATCAGCTAACTTTGTATAAAAAATATTATTCTCAAAAGTTTGATCTTGATCCAAGATCAGTAGAGACACACTTTGCGCTCTTGAAGAGAACAGCAAAGAAAGAACATGTTGAATTCTTTAGGGTAACTAGCGGCCCCAAAAAAACACAAAATGCATTTAACTTAATGAAGAAAGCCTTGTATAATATCGACAAAAAGCTGTACGTTAAAAACAGGACAGCTTGTTCGAACTGCGAGTTTTATAAAACTGAGCATTGTACATAGGAAGTGTTAAATTGGATAAAAAAATTAAGGTGTTTGTCCTAAGTGACCACCCGCTGAGCCCATCTGGAGTTGGTACTCAAACTCGTTATATGATCGAGGCCCTTCTTAATACAGGCAAATTTAAGTTTGTTTGTTACGGAGGAGCGATCAAACATGACGATTACCGCCCCGCCAAAACAGAACAATGGGGCGACGACTGGATTATCTTACCAGTTGATGGTTATGGGAGCGAAGATCAGGTCCGCGCCACATTAAGAAATGAGCGCCCTGATATCATCTGGTTTATGACTGATCCCCGTTTTTGGGGTTGGTTATGGAATATGGAGGATGAGATTCGCCCTCTCGTTCCAATGGTTTATTACCATGTTTGGGATAACTACCCTTATCCTAAGTTTAATGCTATGTTCTATGACTCAACTGATGTCATTGTATCTATCTCTAAACTTACAGATAATTGCGTAAGAAATGTGTCTCCAAACGTAGAGACACACCATATTCCACATGCAGTGAATCAGGAGACATTTAAGAAGCTAGATGAAGAGACAATACAGTCTTTCCGAGAGCATAACTTAACAAAAGATGGAAATGATCCTAATAGGTTTGTTCTTTTCTGGAATAATAGAAATGCTAGAAGAAAACAGAGTGGTACTTTGATTTATTGGTTTAAGGATTTTCTTGATGAGGTTGGTCACGATAAAGCAATGCTTTTGATGCACACTGACCCTAAAGATATTCATGGCCAAGATCTAGAAGCAATTATTCATGAGCTAGGCTTAAATAAAGGTCAAGTAATGTTATCTACAGAGAAAATTGCACCTGAACAATTATCCTTAATGTATAATATGGCCGATATCACTGTTAATATATCTGATGCTGAAGGTTTTGGTCTGGCAACATTAGAGTCTTTATCATGCGAAACCCCCATTCTTGTCAATATGACGGGTGGCCTACAAGAACAGGTTACTGACGGTGAAAACTGGTTTGGAGAGGGTCTTGAACCCGCATCTAAAGCGATTATTGGATCTCAAGAGGTTCCATTTATCTATGAGGACCGCATTGCAAAGAAAGACTTCTTAGATGCCCTAAAGAGATTGTTTAACCTCACACCAGAAGAGCGTAAAGAGCTTGGCGCAGCAGGTCGAAGACATGTAGATAAAAATTACAGTTTCGACACTTTTAATAAGAGCTGGGTTGACCTAATGCTTTCTGTACATGAAAGATACGGGTCATGGGAGACTAGAAAGAATTATGAGCCTTGGGAGATGATTGAGATATCATGAAAAAAATTATTGTTAAAGCACCGATCTTATCACGATCTGGTTATGGTGAGCACGCCCGATTCCTTATGAGGTCTTTGAGGAAGTACGAGGGATCAGTATTTGATATCTACGCAGTTAATATAAACTGGGGCAAGACTAGTTGGCAGTTTAGAGATACAGAAGAGCGAAGATGGATAGATTCAATCTTGCAAAAGACTTTGCAGTACACAAGGTCTGGAGGAAGGTTCGACATTTCAGCTCAGGTGACTATACCAAATGAGTGGGAAAGAATCGCTCCTATAAACATAGGTGTTACTGCTGGTATTGAGACAACGAAGGTTTCTCCGACGTGGATTGAAAAGTCTATGCTAATGGATAAGATTATCGTCGTTTCAGATCACTCAAAGAATGTTTATCTAAATACAAGCTATGAGGCAACGAACAACCAAACTGGCGAAGTTGTAAAAGATTTTAGATGTAAAACTCCAATTGATGTTGTACACTATCCGGTTAAAACCCTAGAACCACAAGAAGTGGGGCTAGAATTCAGTACAAAGTTTAATTTTCTTGCGATGGCCCAGTGGTCACCGCGTAAGAATTTTGATAACACTATTGACTGGTTTATGGAAGAATTTAAGGATGATGCTGATGTGGGCCTCGTTTTAAAAACCTTTCTTGTCAACAATAGCCACATGGATAAACAATATACGCTTAAAAAAATTAAAAGCGTAATGAGTAAGTATCCTGATCACAAGTGTAAGGTTTATTTGATACATGGAAGTATGTCCGATGAAGAGATTACCGGCTTATACAACCATCCTCAGATTAATTCTCTTATTACACTGACACATGGCGAAGGTTTCGGTCTTCCTATTTTTGAGGCTGCTTATAGTGGTCTTCCTGTTATTGCTCCTGACTGGAGTGGTCATGTTGATTTCCTTCATATGCCCGTTAAAGATAAAAAAGGCAGAGTGAAGAACAAAGCCATGTTTGGAGCCGTAGATTATACTCTACAACCAATCGAACCTGGAGTTGTTTGGAAAGGCGTCCTTGAAGAAGGCTCAATGTGGGCATATGCAGAAAAAGTTTCTTACAAAAAGAGATTGAGGCAAATGAAAGAAGA
>MDSV01003880.1_pt1 | contig 13115 bp, 14 predicted proteins | sample 810851 | NCBI WGS metagenome assembly MDSV01 (sample SAMN05326640, study PRJNA326480) | marine metagenome | isolation source: seawater | place: Atlantic Ocean: North East | collected 2012 | reverse complement strand
ATTAAATCCTTTTCAACAAATCCTATTCAAAGAGTAATGAGTGATTTTAATGGGAAGTAACACAAATTATCAAGCTATCGCCTTACCTTATCCAATGCATTAACTCCTTTTCCTTTTTTATCGTCTACCATAGGCTTTGGAGTGTAAGGAAGTTTGTCCATCATTTTTTTTGCCGCTAAAGGTAGATATAGGCTACGAATTTTATATATGTTGTTTAAACTGTTGGGAAAGGGTATGGAAATCAATCCTTTTTCAATGACCGTTCCCTGTTTATTAACCATACTAAAATGTAATTTCAATAATCTATTATAGTCGCCATTTACAAATGCGACGGCACTACTCATATCGTTCTCAATATCAAACTCTGTAACGAAAACAAACAAATCAACATTGTATTTTTGGCTCAAGTATGTAATATTATCTTTCTTTTTAACAACAATACTTGCAAATTTCTGCTCTGTATTCTTTAACGATACAATTTGTCCGTTATTTGTAGAACCCCTTTCAAATTTTGAAGATTTCATCTCCTTTTTCTTAAATATTTTTTTTGCTTTATCAATTGCGGTATTAGTCTTCTCCTCTTCACTTTCAACTGCAATTACTTCAAATTTATAAGACACTGCATCATAAGCTTTAAAAAGATCTCTAGAAGTGTCGTTATAGTGTAATAATGAAACCGTATTATATCTATATAAAAATTGATTCTGAAGTTCCAAAACGGTTGACTCTCTAAAAAAATGGACAATCTCATTATGAGTTTTCCTACTCTCTTGAGCAAGATTCGTCTGCACACCGCATAAATACATATTTTCTTCAAATGGAATAATCATAACCTTATTATACAATGGCTTTATTGTATCGGGTAAGATGACATCAGGTCCATTTTGAGCGAGACATCTTGTGAAAACTAGAATAAAAAGTAGTATTATTGAATTTGAACGCATAGTACAAATACAATAATACATAGTTTAATTACCAACTTATCTTTTGGACTAATCTTTATTCCACAATTATTGTGTTTAAAAGTTAAATTTGCAAAAAACTCATCCCACTATGGACGCATTTGGACAAGCTGCTCTTGATTTTTTAGAAGGTGTTTCTGATGAATTTATATACGTTGAATCAGAAACCATGGAGGATGATATAATTCCGGTAAAACATCTATTTCGATCCTTTAATGAAATGCCTAAGTGTGAACAAATTGCCTTACTTAATTCGAAAGGAAAAGTGCTTGATGTAGGAGGTGGTGTTGGAAGTCATTGTCTTTATTTACAAAGCAAAGGATTAGAAGCAACATTACTCGATTACTCGCCAGGACTTTGCGAAGTTTCCGTCAGACGCGGAGTAAAATCAGTTGTTAAGCATGATTTTTTCTCCTGGAATTCTAAAGAAAAATATGATACCATTCTTTTTATGATGAACGGAATCGGCATTGGTGGAAATTCAAAACTCTTCAATAAAACTATTGAGAAGTCTTTTAACTTATTAAATAAAGGGGGGCAAATACTCTTTGATTCAACAGACATAACCTTTTGCTATGAACAAGAGGATGGAAGTATTATGATACCTTTACATCTTGAATATTTTGGATATGTTAAATTTCAGTTGATGTATAAAAATCAAAAAGACAACTGGTTCAATTGGGCATACTATGATCCAAAAAAAATAAGAGAACTGCTTCCTTTAAAATATAACTTTGAAATTTTGCATCAAGAAGGGCCAGCGTATTGCGGTTTAATTACACTAAAATAAAAAACTAGCTTATAAGCTAGTTTTTTTAAAAATTCGTAAAATTTCAGAGGGTTCATTAAATGATTAACATCGCATCGCCGTATGAATAAAACCTATATTTCTCTTTTATTGCTTCTTTATAAGCTTCCATAATTAAATCATAACCACCAAAAGCACAAGTCATCATTAACAAAGTACTCTCAGGCATATGAAAGTTCGTAATCATACTGTCGGCTACTGCAAAATCATAGGGAGGGAAAATAAACTTATTGGTCCATCCTTGATATGGCTTCAAAGTATCAGATGTTGATACTGAAGTTTCAATTGATCTCATAACCGTTGTTCCTACGGCGCAAATTCTTTTTTTCTTCTGCTTAGCCGTATTTACAATATCACAAGCAGATTGAGGGATAATAATGGCTTCTGAATCCATTTTGTGTTTTGTAAGATCCTCTACCTCTACCATTCTAAAAGAACCTAAACCAACGTGCAATGTTAACTCAGCAAAGTTAATTCCTTTGATTTCAAATCGCTTCATTAATTCACGCGAAAAATGCAATCCCGCAGTAGGAGCAGCAACAGCCCCCTCTTTTTTTGCGTAAATTGTTTGATATCTGTCTATATCTTCAGGCTCTGGCTCTCTATCCAAATACTTTGGCAAAGGTGTTTCACCTAAATCATGCAATCTTTTTCGGAACTCTTCATAAGGACCATCAAACAAGAATCTCAAGGTTCGTCCTCTTGAGGTAGTATTATCAATTACTTCAGCTACAAATTCCTCATTGTCGCCAAAATAAAGCTTGTTACCGATTCGAATTTTTCTAGCTGGATCAACCAAGACATCCCATAATCGACTCTCAGAATCTAACTCACGGAGTAAAAAAACTTCAATTTTAGCACCTGTTTTTTCTTTCTTTCCGTACATTCTGGCAGGAAATACTTTTGAATTGTTAAACACAAATGTATCTTCTTCATCAAAATAACCTAAAACATCTTTAAAAATTTTATGTTCAATTTTCCCAGTATCCTTATGTACAACCATGAGACGAGACTCATCACGATGAGTTGATGGATATTTTACTAATAATTCTTCTGGTAAATCGTATTTAAAAGCTGATAACTTCATGTATAGCGTTGTTTTTAAGAAACGTGTAAATGTAAATATTTTATAACCAAGAACAAAGTACTCTAATGTAAATAAGAGGAATTAATAATCCTTTACTGGACTTATTATTTAAAGCAATAAATATTACTTTCATCAAGTATAAAGGAGTTATTAAAAGTTAAGTTTAAAAAATCGGTCACCGATAAACTTAGTTTTTGAGTGGTCCGTGAGTCCTGAATTTTTCAAACAAAGAAACCACAATCAATAGCATAAGCAAGTTGTATACACTATCCTCAATAGGTATAGTAAATATTCTGAATCCAATAATTTCATTTGAATTATAATTCACTATTGGCGATTTAATAAAAGAGCCCGTTAATACACCATTTATGAGTAAAAAGGGAAGAAACGAAACTAAATACATTAATAAAAATCGTCCTATCCAGGTTGGTTGCATAAGAGCAACAAGAAAACAGGAAATTCCAGTTAATCCGAAAGTCAATGATGTATAGTATTTAGGAAAGTATAAGATTGAACAAAAAATCAATATTAGTCCTAAACCGATAAAAAAATATTTTGCTTTGGGACGTAAAAAATCCTTTTTTATGTAAAAATTAAGTACTTCGTAAATAAAAACACAGGCATAGGGAACAATAATAAAAAACAGACACTCTTCAATCGGGAGACCAAAAATTGTAAAACCCAGAGTATATTCTTTACTAAACCACCAAACACCCTCTTTTGTAAACCAAATATCCCAAGGGATAAAAAGCAATATCATACTGAAAATAGCAACAAATAAAGCTTTCCAATTTTTATATAATTTTATACGCCACTCAAAGCTTTGAGCCAAAGGATAAATAATACTGAAAATCAAAAGACCTGAATACAAATATTTTGATTCTAAAAAGTCCATTAAAGAATAATGTTTAAAAATGTAAAAAAATAAATCTGAGCTGAAAAGACAAATAAACTTGTTTGAAAGTGTATTTCTTTAACGAGTAACTCTATTAAACTATTAATTATTAGTGCAGAAAAAAACCACATTATATAATTTTGAAGTGGAACGTTTACTTGTGTCCAAGTCCAAAAGTCGAGTTGAATTGCTACAGGTTCAATGAGTACATCCAAAATAACCATAACTAAAGAAGACATAATTACTTTTAAAAATGAATTAGAAGTTAATCTCCCCATTATACCTAAAGAGGAAAAACTTAATATCAGCCAATTTACTCCCATCACAACGGGCACATCCATTAATTCCCATCCAAGTGCTTGACCATAATGGTACTCCCCAAATAAAACTCCTGAAGCAACCCCTAAAACCTCGACACCATAACCCAAAAAAAGAGCAATACAAGCAGCATAAATTAATTTTAGGTTGTATTTACCATTACCCCACAATAATAAAAAAGCAGTCATTAAAAGATTTAATGGGGTAAGTGATACAAACTGAGTCCGAAGTTCAGGAAAAGAGATACCAAAAATTCCTACCGAATAAAAAATAAAGAGAATAAGGGGTACAATATTTTTTTTGGAAAGAATCAATCTACTAATTCACTTAAGATTTTTGCAGAAGAGAGAGCTAAAGGAATTCCGCCCCCTGGATGGACAGAACCACCACAAAAATATAAATTATCAATATGCCTACTAAAGTTTGGATGACGAAAAAATGCTGATTTTTTATTATTTGATGCAGTTCCGTACAAAGAACCTCGAAATGAACTTGTCTTTTTTTCTATTGCTCTTGGATCTAAAATTTCTTCAAACTCAATCAAAGATTCTAAATCAATATTAAAATTTCTATTGATTTTGGCAATTATATTTTTTTTACTTTCAGAGATAATAGCTTCCCAATTCTGACCTTGATCTCCTGGCACATTAATCATGACAAACCAGTTTTCGCTTCTCAATGGAGCATCCTTAGGAGATAGCTTTGAGGATATATTGATGTAAACCGTTGGATCATGATAAACATCCGATTTTTTAAAAATATAATTAAACTCCTCTTTGTAATTATCGCTAAATAGAATATTATGCAAAATGAGGTCCTTAAACTCTTTTTTTATACCCCAATAAAATATTAGTGCAGAACTTGACCTTTCCTGATTAATAACTTTTTTAGGATGCTTTTCATGAGGCAATAACTTTTCGTAAAAAGGAACGATATCCATATTGGTTACAAACAAATCCGCTAGATGCTTTTTAGTATCAATCTGTATAGATTCTATTTTAGAAGATGTTAAATTTATTTTTTCTACCGAAGAATTGAAATGGAAGTTAACTCCCAAAGAAGTAGCTTTTTGATACAAACTTTCAGTTATTGAGTGCATTCCGTTTTTTGGAAAAAAAGCACCTTTCCCAAATTCAAGATGAGGAATTAAATTTAAAATACCAGGAGCCTTATATGGATTGGAACCATTATAAGTAGCGTATCTATTAAAAAGCTGAACTAATTTTGAATTTTCCAGGACCTTTTCGTTGACCTCACTCATGGGTTTACGTATATCTAAGAAAGGTAGTTTTAGTAAGCTTAAAAAAGTTTTAAAAGAAAAATACGTTTTGAATTTATGTAGTGACTTTTCTAAAAACAAATCATTAACTGTGTTAAAAATAAATTTACTTTTAGTAAGATATTTTCTTACAGTTTCCTCTTTAACCCCGAGCTTATCCTTTATTTCTTTCGCAAATAAATCTTGATTTCCCCATCCTTTAATAACCGTTCCATCTTCATAAAAGTATCTGCAAACCTCATCTAATTTTTCATACTCCAAAACGGGATAATCTCCACCTTTGATGTTTAGAAGTTCATTTACTTTTTCCGGCATAGTGAATAAAGAAGGACCAGCATCAAACCTGTAATCTTGATTTCCAAGTTGAGTTAATTTGCCTCCTGGATAACTATTTGATTCGTAAACAGATACTTTATATCCTTTTACTTGTAATCTTATCGCCGAGGCAATTCCGCCTATTCCAGCTCCTATTACAATTGCTTTTTTCAAATTATTTAGATTTTGCAGCTTTTAAATATTTGAAAGGCACCCATAACATTCCAAAGCACTCTCCATCTTCTTTTCCTTTATGTATGTGGTGCATTTTGTGCGCTCGTCGAATTCCTTTAAAATACCAACCATTTGCTTTTTTTAACCACTTAAATCTTCGGTGGATAAAGACATCATGCACTAAAAAATAACACAGTCCGTAAGCGGTTATACCAAAGCCTATGGCCAATAAAATAGAACTGGAGAAAATAGAACCAAAAATAATGAAAGAGGATCCAGGTAAGGCAAAAATCAGAAAAAAACTATCATTTTTCTCAAAAAAACCAGTATTATCATGCGTATGATGATCTTCGTGCAAATTCCACAAAAAACCATGCATAATATACTTATGTGTAAACCAAGCGACTGCCTCCATAAAAAAGAAAGTCATTAAAAGTATCGTCCAAAACATCAAATTACTTTTTTTAATCGTTTTAATTTATTGTGAGCAATTGGAAATAAAATTTTAAACCATTCAGTGTAAGATTCCGGTTCACACTTTATATCTAACATAAGCTCCTCAGATGTTAAATATGCCCAATCTTCAGCTTCATCAATGTTTAATTTCGGAAATTTATCGGAGTACCCAACAAAAACATGATCAAACTCATGTTCGGTTAAACCTTTGTTTAGTTCTTTTTTATAAATGAAATCAAACGATTTTATAAGTTCTACATGCAAACCCATCTCCTCAACTAACCTTCTCTCTGCGGCAACTTTAACATCTTCATTAGGATATGGATGACTACAACAAGTATTTGTCCACAAACCACCTGAATGATACTTAGATTTTGCACGTTTTTGCAACAACCAATCTCCTTTAGAATTAAATATTAAAACTGAAACTGCTCTATGAAGCATCGCTTTTTCATGAACCATCATTTTAGGATAAAAACCCAAAACCTCATCTTGAGCATTAACATGAACAACCAAAGACTCATTCATAACTAAAATTTAATAAATTAAACAATGTTTAATTTTATTTTTAGGTAAGACTCAAGCAATAAACCAAACTTGTGGTAATCGTTAACTCTTATTCTCGTTTCCATTAACTTGTTAGAGGGTGTTTTCTGGAGCTTCTTAAGCAATTGTTTATAATATCTAAAAGCAGTATAAACTCCAAACTTTGAAGAGGCCGGCAATAACTTTATTCCCTCATAAGCGGCATCAAAATCAGCTTTTATTTCGTTAACAATTAATGTTTTGATTTCAGGACTTAAGTTCTTCAAATCAACATCAGGAAAGTAACTCCTCTCTAAAATTTCAGCATCATTCTTTAAATCTCTTAAAAAGTTCACCTTTTGAAAAGCAGAGCCCAGTCTCATTGCTGTTGGTTTTAGTTTTTCATATTGAGTCTCATTTCCATTCACAAAAACTTTTAAACACATTAAGCCTACGACGTCTGCTGATCCGTAAATATAATTTTGGTATTCCTCCTGAGTTTTATAATCTTTTTTCTCAATATCCATTCGCATGCTTCTCATAAAAGCATCAACCAGTTCTATATCAATTTTATATTCCTTTATAGTTTTTTGAAAGGAGTGTAAAATAGGGTTCAAACTTATACCCATCTGGAGCGATTGATAAAAATCCCATTCAAACTTATCCAATAATAACTTCTTATCTTTATTATGAAACGTATCTACGATTTCGTCTGCAAAACGAACAAAACCGTATATAGAATGGATAGCTGGACGTATTGAGGGAGCTAACATTTTAACAGCTGATGAAAAAGAGGTACTGTATAAATTGGTTACTTTCTGCGAACAGTTATAAGCTACTTCGTCGAATAAATCAATCATGACACAGAGGTTTTAAGGGCTTTTTTAATAATTTGCTCAGAAACAATTTTACCAGAAATTAAGGCGGGAGGAACACCAGGCCCAGGAACAGTTAATTGGCCGGTAAAAAACAAGTTCTTTACTGTTTTACTCTTTAAACCCGGGCGTAAAAAGGCTGTTTGCATTAATGTATTTGCCATACCATATGCATTTCCTTTGTATGAATTATACTCTTTTTTAAAGTCTTCTACACTAAAAGGTATTTTAAATAAAACATGTTTTTCTAACTCTTGGTTAGTTTGTTCTTCCAACCTTTTAATTAAAGCTTTAAAATAAATATTAGGTAACTCTTTATCTGTTTTTAACCCGGGAGCTAAAGGCACGAGGAAGAAAGCACATTCCTTTCCATCAGGAGCGACCGAGTTATCGGTAAGACTTGGGAAACTAGCGTAAAATAGAGGTTCTTTTGGCCATTTAGGAGTATCATATATTTCTGCAGCATGTTTATCGAAACTTTTATCGAAAAAGAGATTATGATGACGAACATTAGTTAATTTTTTATCAAAACCAACGTAAAACAGTAATGATGATGGGGCAAATACCTTTTTATCCCAATAAGTATCTGAGTACTGCCTAGATTTATCATCTAATAACGTCTCTGTATGTGCGTAATCTGCTCCACTTAAAACAACATCGGATGAAATAAATTTATCATCTATCGTAATACCTTTTACTACTCCTTTTTCTACATTTATTTTAGAAACATTCGAGTTAATTACGTAATTAACTCCCAATTCATTACCCAAAGTGACCATGGCCTCAACGATCTTGACCATACCTCCTTTAGGATACCATGTACCTAAAACAAAGTCCGCATAATTCATAAAGTTGTAGAATAGTGGAGTGTCCTGAGGTTTTGCGCCCAAAAACAAAACAGGGAATTCAAGTATTTGAATTAATTTCGAACTTTTAAAAGTCTTTCTAATTTTTGAACTTATACTCGTGAAAAATTGATTTATCTTGGATACTGTTTCAGGAGTAACCAACTCTAAAGGACTAAAGCCAGGTCTGTTGACAATTTTATCAATAGCTACCTTATAGTTAAAACCAGCGTCAGCCATAAATTTCTTCAACTTATCTCCACTACCCTTCTCCTCCTTCTCAAAAACATCAATAATCTCTTCGAAAGTTGAAGGTATTTCGATATCTATAAAGTCATCGAAAAAAACCTTGTAAGCTGGACTTAGCTTCTGTAAGTCATAGTAATCTGAGGGATTCTTATTGAAATCTGAAAAAAAATTCTCAAAAACATCAGGCATCCAATACCAACTTGGCCCCATATCAAAAGTAAACCCCTCATGCTTTAGTATTCTCGCTCTACCTCCAAGTTGATCATTCTTTTCATAAACTGTTACATTATTACCAGCTCTTGCTAAATAGCAAGCTGCTGATAGAGATGAAAATCCTGAACCTATTATTGATATTGTTTGCATTTAACTAAAAATTAGAAAACCCTTTGTAAGTAAACAAATTTACAAAATTGTTTTGTTTAATAAATCATCAATTTTGTTAAACACTTTTATGTAATCGCTTTTAAAAGTTACTTCTTGAGCATTTCTACCCAGAATACTTAAACTCAATCCATACTTAGATAAGATATTCTGGTTAATTTCTATTAAATACGTATTTACTTCAAATTTTGTTGGGGCAATCGTGAAATATGATACAAACGAAATATCGCTGTAACAGGAGACTATTAATTCTAAACTTTCTTTTGATGCACTAGCGCCTAGATATATTGTTTGATTTCCTTTCCTTAATAATTCATAGTTGGCATAGAGTAAGCCTAATTCATGAACTTCATTATCAGGAAGAAATAAGACATATATTTTGTCACTATCAGAACGGAAAGGTTTAATATTCTCTATATTTATCAGCAACTTACGCGTAATAAGGCCAGTAATAAAATACTCATGAGATGGCGTAATATTATCTGATAACCACTGTAAACCTATATCCTCCAATAAAGGGATGAAAACATCAAGAAACATTTCACGGAATGAAGTCTCAGACAACAGCCTATTGTAAGTTTGTTCAAATTTTAATTGGTCAAACGTCAACATTGACATCTTTAACTCATCCAAAAAGAAATCTTTATTTACTTTTTTTGCAGCAATAAGTCTGACAGTTTGTTTAATCTGATTATTAGTAAGCTTTCCAAGTTTGGATATTTTATAACCTGATTTGTATAAAAAAGTAACATTCAATAATTTTTGAAGATTATCAAGATTATAAAGTCTAATATTAGTAGTTGTTCGATTAGGAATAAGAATATTGTAACGCTTTTCCCAAATTCTAATGGTATGCGCTTTAATTCCTGAAATATTTTCCAAGTCTTTAATAGAGAAAGTTGTTGGTCTTTTGTTCAAAAAAAAAAATTTACCTGAAGTAAAACTAAAACACAAATTATACTTGGACAAGAATTGTTACAAAGGAATACATAAGTTCTTATTTTCTGACCTGAATTAATTATTGTTCTAGCCAATTTTTAAAAACTGGTGTTTTGGCTCTGGAAACAATCACCTTCGCATCCTGAATAGGAGATAATTCTATTTTGAGTTTACCATTAAAATATTGTGAAATCTTGGTAATTGCTTTTACACCGGTTATAAATTGACGATTTAATCTGAAAAATTTTAACGGATCCAATTGTGCTTCCAATTCATCTAAAGAATAATTTAAAAAGAAACTTTTATTATCCATTGTTTTTATCATAACAGCCTTATCCTCTGTGTATATATAAGCAATATCATCAATTGAAATTGGAATTAGAGCATCTGCTTTTGATATTAAAAATCTTTGCTTGTAAACATTCTCGTTGGAAACTTGATTAAGTAATGTACCTAAATCTAGTTCTTTTAAAGAGTTATTTTGGTAAGGTGAAAATTTATCCAATTTATCAAAACTTTTTTGAAGGGCGTTCTTACTGTAAGGCTTCAATAAATAATCTATTGAATTAAGCTCAAAAGCTTTTACCGCATATTGATCATAAGCCGTTGAAAAAATAATCGGACACTCTAAATCCAACTCTTCATAAATTTGAAAACTTACTCCATCTGCCAACTGAATATCTGAAATTATTAAATCAGGTTCATCGTTTATCTTAAACCATTCGAGAGCATCTTCAATAGTGTCAATTACCTCTAAAATTTGAGCTTGAGGCTTGCACTCTAAAATTAATTTCTCCAATCTTTTAGCCGCTGGTATTTCGTCTTCAATAATTAGGATTTTCACAATTAAATTTCTTTAGTGTCACTAAGTTAAAACTAAATTGAATAATAAGTATAACCTAATTTTTTGATTCATAAATCAATGGAATTTCAACTCTAAATTCCTCTTTATTTTGAATTATCCTAATTCCTGAAGATGAAAATTCTTGAAACTGTCTTTTTATATAATTCAGTCCTAATTTAGTAGATTCACTTCTCAATGTTTTTTTTGGATTTATATTGTTTTGAATAATTATAAAATTTTCCAAAACCTCTATTTTTATGGTTAATGGCTTTTTACGAGTTACTGAATTGTGCTTAACTGCATTTTCTACTAAGTTCTGAAGAGTCAAAGGAGGTATTAGAGTTTTAAAATACTTTTTTGGGATTTTAATGTCAATAAAAAAGAAGTCTCCAAATCGAGTTTGTATTAAAAACCCATACTTCTCAACAATCTCTAGCTCTTCACCTAATTCTATTAATTGATTCTCATTGTTTTTTAAGATAAAGTCGTAAAGATCAGATAGTTTATCAACAAATTCAATAGCCCCACTCGGATTTTCAGAAGTAATACTCGCTACAGTATTTAATGAATTGAAAAGAAAATGAGGACTTACTAAATCTTGAAGTGTTTTCGTCTGAGTAATTTTTGACAGCTTCTTAAAGCTATCAACCTCCTTACTTAGGAAAGAATTCTGCTGAACTAAACACAACAAAAGATATAGAAAACTTGATATAAACGGTTGCAAGACTCCAACGAGTAAAGCGTAAAGTTGAAATTCTTTAAAATGAGATGAAGTTGACAAATTAAAATAACCCAAGATTAAAAAACCTGAGCATTGTGCAACACCAATTAAGCATGAAAAGATCAACTCTTTCTTTAATGACTTTAAAAGAAATTCGTTTCCTGAATTGACACTTGTATTTTCTCTAAAAAAACTAAGCTGAATACGATATTGAACAAATAAAGAACAATTGAAAAATAAGAGAATCTGCGTTAGAAAAAAAAGATCGTTTAAGAAGGTTATAAAAAACAGCCCGGATAGAGATGAACCACCAAATATCCAGAGTACAATAAAAAGTCTTTTAAGTATCAAATCGGCACTAAAATAATTACTTTTACAGCAAACAACACAAAAAAAATGAAAATAGCAATAGGAGGCGATCATGCTGGATTTGACTTAAAATTAAAAGTGATTAAAAAACTTGAAGAAAACGGACACTTTGTAAAAGACTTCGGACCTTATTCAAAAGAAAGTTGTGATTATCCAGACTATGTTCATCCTTTGGCACAGGCAGTAGAATCTAACGAGTTCTTGTATGGAATTATTATTTGTGGAAGCGGTAATGGCGTTAATATGGTAGCAAATAAATACCAAGGTATTCGATCTGGTTTATGCTGGGAACCCGCTCTAGCAGAAATGACAAGGCTTCATAATGATGCTAACATTTTGGCCGTTCCAGCGAGATATATTACCGAAGAAATCGGTTTGAAAATCGTTGATACTTTTATAGCAACAGAATTTGAAGGAGGAAGACATCAAAAAAGAGTTGATAAAATAAAAATATGAAAAAAATATTTTTGGTGATATTTACTCCCTTATATATTTTTAGTCAAGAAAGTTTTAATTTAAATTTACTAGGCAGCCTAGATTATTTAACATCACAAGGAAATGATATTTGGGGATGGGTAGACTCAAGTAATAATGAATATGCTTTAGTTGGTCTTAGAGATGGTTTATCTGTTGTTGATGTTACTAATCCAACTATACCCTCAGAACGTTTTTTTATTAACGATTCTAATACTGTTTGGAGAGATATAAAAACATGGAAAAATTATGCATATGTTACAAGTGAGTCAAATACAGGTCTTTTAGTAGTTGATTTAACAGATATGAGTGGTAAAACTCACTGGCATGTAAATAGGTTTTTTTCATCAACAAAATCAGATAGTATTTCTTTTACATCAGCTCATAATTTATATATAGATGAAAATGGAATTTGTTATATTTTTGGAGCAGGGGGTTATGAAAATCCTTCTGATGGAGTTATTTTATTAGATGTAGAAAACAATCCCAAAAACCCTATATATCTTGGAGAATGGAATAATTATTATTTACATGATGGTATGGTTAGAGGAGATACACTTTGGGCAGCAGCAATAAATGAGGGAAAATTTTTTGTTATT
>MDSV01134258.1_pt1 | contig 13116 bp, 30 predicted proteins | sample 810851 | NCBI WGS metagenome assembly MDSV01 (sample SAMN05326640, study PRJNA326480) | marine metagenome | isolation source: seawater | place: Atlantic Ocean: North East | collected 2012 | reverse complement strand
TAGAAATCCTTAAGTTGTCCATTGTGTTGTTTCCTAAGTTTTGCAAACTGGAACTTATCATTCCTTTTGAGATAACTCTCAAATGATGCACTAACTTTTCCATTGTACTTATTGAAATCATAATCTGAATTATAATGTAGTTTAATCCCTAGATATAATTTATATGACTCATATCCAAATCTTGCATCCACCCATTAATTCCTATGTGTTCTTTTGTAGTGTTCAAGTGCAGCTTCTTCTCTCCACTTCTCAATCTTGATTCTTCTTTTCCAATCATTGATTTTCTTCTGTCTCTTTGCAGAAGGTTTCTCATAGTATTGTCTCTTACGAACCTCTGCAACGATTCCATCTCGTTCACACTTCTTCTTGAACCTTCTCATCAAGACATCAAAAGGTGGTGGCCCAGATGGTTTCTTTGGTTTTCTTCCCCATTCCTTTTGTCTTTGTGGTGTACGATTAAATTTCTTCATATTGGTAACTTACCTTTTCCTTTCTTTGCATTTGGTTTTAATAGATTGTAAGATAGTGCATCACTCTCAATCTTCTGTTTAAGAGGTGGAGTAATTAAGTTCTTTACTGATTCTGGGTCTAGGTGTTGGGTTTCACAAAAGTGAACAATTGCATCGATGTAGTTTAATTTTTTTGTCAATACTATAGTTTCAATTTGTTCTGCAAACCTTTTCTTGGTTAAAATCATATAATCACTTTTATTTTCATTACTATATTAGTATACTACAGAATGGGTATCTGTCAAGTCTTATTTTTGTATAAAATGTTTACCAAACTGTCTTCTCTAAATGCTACTGTAGTTGTGTCTTCTATGTGCAACCTTTTCTTCCCAGTGTTCGATTGCTTTCTTGATTCCTTCTTCTGCAAGGACTGAACAATGAAGTTTGATTGGTGGGAGTTCAAGTGCATCTGCAATCTCTTTGTCTTTGATAAGTTTTGCTTCTTCGATTGTTTTACCTTTAAGCATTTCAACAAACATTGTACTGGATGCAATTGCAGAACCACATCCATAAGTTTTGAATTTGACATCTTCGATTGTGTCTCCATCCATTTTTAAATCAAGTTTCATTACATCACCACAAGCAGGAGCTCCAACCATACCTGTTGCAACATTAGGGTCATTGGGGTCAAATCTTCCAACAGAATGTTTCTCTGGATTCTCTAACACCTCATTAAATCTATCTACTACTTTTTTTGAATATGCCATAAAACTAAAATTATTTCCCTTATAAATATAGGTGATAATTAATCATAACCTGTTATAATTAATCAATTTTATTAACCTACTATTATTTATAAGGAGTCCGAACCTAAAATGAGTCGTGCTATTACCTATATTTATGAACATCGATGTGAAATCTGTAAAACTATAAGAGACCTCTGTGAGTTCTCGTTCTATATGTTAGCACCCATTGCTTTACCATTTTTAATAATGTGGATGTCAATGACTAATTACTAGATACCATATTCATTTCTATACTGGTCACGAAGTTCAAATAACTTCTCTGTATACTTTTCACTAGGTTCTTCAAAGAAAATTTGACTTGTCCCATTACTCACTGCAATCATTGTGATGATTGAATGTACTTCCTTACCTGTAAGTTCCTCAAACATTTTTGCATATGCAGTTTCCTGTATAAAATAATTTTCTATCCATTTTCTTTCTTTGGGTTTTGCACTGGTCTTGAAATCTATGATTGAAATCTTGTTATCAAAATACTCTGCAATACAATCTACTCTACCAGCAAGTTGTAGTTTATGAGAATAGAGTGGTGCTTCAAGTGCATGAACAGTTCCAATCTTATTAAGTTCTTCTTCTAGTGAGATGAATGCTTGTTGTGTTGTGGGCATTGCACCCTTAAACTTTTCTTCAAAGTTATCATTCTTAATATAGTCTTCGAATAGTTGATGTGCAGATGTCCCATGTCTTGCAGCTTGAGTTGATATTTTGTTTGCTGTTTTTGCACCAACTCTCTTTCTCCATTTCTTAATACCATCCCTATTCATTAATCCAGTAACCGATGTTACCGATGGATACTTATCACCTGTTGGTGTTACATAATATCTTTTACCATCAATGTTTTCTGTGGGTAAAGATTCAAACCCATAGTCTAGAATTTCAAATGTTTTCATGATGTGAGTTTATCTAGGTCATCCATGTTATGTTCACCATAAATGGTTATCTTAAACATTCTTCCTTCAAGGTATTCTACTTCATGAGGTAAGTCATATCCTTTCTCAGTAAGTGTTACAACCTTGTCGTTAAATTCCCTATACTCATCTTCTGTTAATATTGCAGTCATAATTATTTCTTGTTTAATGGTTTCCCTTGTTTCTTTTGTGCAGCTTGCATCTTGACATGTTTATCAATAATTGCATCAGTCTTGACTTCTGATGCACTTCTTCTTTTAGTTGATTTTGCAAGTTCACTTCTTGGATGTGCATCTGCAACCTTAGATAACATTTCATTGAATCCACCACTGTTACCTAATCCAGTTCTATTACCAACACCACCCACAATAGCAGGGCCACCAGTAATAACTTGTCTTAGATGTGGATTACCTTTCTTATATTCTTGTAAGTCATCCCAAGTCATCAACACATCGTGTTGTTCACCTGTTTCCTTATCTTCTAAAGTGTAAGTAGGCATTATGCACCTCTAATTCTTTTCTCTAAAACCTCAATCTCTTGAAGTTGTCTTTTGTTAGGTTCTTTAACCTGTTGTAGTCTCTCTAATGCTCTAGTCCTTCTTCCATTAAGACCACCAGTATGACTAAACTTTACTCTTGCTCTCATTATCTACCATCCCATAATCTTTCAAAGAATTTATATGTACCATATAAGAATCCAAACCAAAATCCAAAATTAAATAGGAATATCATTACCTCTACTGGTAAATTATATACCCAAATAAATGTATCCACTATGCCTCCACCATGAATTGTGGTGTTTCTTGATTAGTCCACTTTGCAAAATCTTTCTTGTACTTTATATAGTAGTCTTGATATGCACTAACTACATCTTCTTGTTTGACATCATCTGGCATTGCAAGATAAGGGTCAACAAAAGGTTCTACTGGTATTTGCATTGGTGGGGTTGCAAGTATCCCACGAAGTTTTAAATCTGTTAGATGAACTCTACCATAACGATGTGTATATTCATAACACAATTGTTCCCACATTTTGTATAACCAGTTGTAATGGTTTTGACTTTCTCTTACCCACTTACCACTTGGATGATTTACATGTGATGCTTTGTATAGTAGTTTCTCATGATTCTCTAGTGGATGTTTCCATCGTTGGATTCTACGACCACCAAGAGTTTGAGATACATAAGGGTCACCATCAAGAACACGATGTGCAGTTGACATCAACTGTGCGTATTCAATAATCATTTTGACCACATGTTTATCACAATGCATTCTTGCACATGTCTTTGGGTCTTTATCTAAATAAAATATATTCACTTATCACCTTCCATTTCTTTTTTAATATCTTTTAACCATTTTGAACCATCTCTCTCTGCATCCAAAAAGATTGCATGAGTCATAAACAATGGAATCAACACTGCAAGATGAACTATGATACTTGTAGGAATACTATATCCTAACCAACCCATGTAATAAACTGCAACAAATCCAAAGTATACTGACCACATAGTAAACAATACTAAAGTAAAATACATGGCTATACTTGGGTCTGCAATAAACCTCAGTGGACTAAATCTACTATCCATAACAACTTGCCAACAGTTGTAAACCCATTTTATAAATTTTCTCATACTATAATTATACTCTATCTTTGTGATTTGTCAATATTCTTTTTTACCTCTGACCATTTTGTTATTACTGGATTATCATGTTGACTGTTTTGCAACTCTGCAATCTTTTTATATGCCCATGCAAGTTGCATTTGTAAGTCTTTAACATTATCCTCAAGTACTTTGATTGTTGTTTCGTTCTTGTCTCTTTCTTGCATTTTCTCTCTTCCTCAGTTGTGCCATGACAATTACTTTTTCTTTTTCATTCAAACAAGATATATCTTGTGGCCCCCATAGAGTACCAATCCGAGTAAGTTTATCACATGCAGATAACATATGATTCCATACATCATCCTCTGGACAACCCTTTCTATCTTTTTCGAATAATTTTCTACTGAATCGTAGTGACTTTGTTTTATGATTATCTGCATAATCTGAAATCTCACGACCTAACTCTGCATAGAATATCTCTTGTGGAGTCATATCATAAGGACTTGGTTTTTTACCATGTATATTCATTATATATCCTTAGCTATTATACTAGTTATTGCACACATTATACCAAAAAGTGTACTTATGAATCAAGTTTTTTATTAGGAAATTGTATTACATTTCCCATTTCTTTTTTCTCTTCTTCTTTTTGGTTTTCAAATTCATCGACTTCTTTTTGAAGTTCTGGTGGAGTAGAATACCCTAAGTCTGTTAGATAGTCTTTTAAGACATAAGGGTCTAACATATCTGCATTCCATTCTTGTTCTGATATAATGTCTTCTCCAGATTCTTGCATAAGATTCTGTCGACTTCTTAAATAGGTATCACATATCATCGATAGATGTGTAACTGCTTTATATAATGATATCCATTCTTGTTCTATTTGAACTGGATTATCATGGTCATCTGCAAATGCTATGGCCATCTTCTGATACCACCCTTTATCATTGTTCACGATAAGTGCAATATCTCCAGTTTGGAGTTTTAAAATGTGTTCTTTGTCTGACATTAGCCTTGCAACTTAAGTTGTTTACTATTTGCTACGATTTGACTACCAGCATAACCATTAAGTTCTACTGAGTAATCTATCTGACCTTGTTTCCATGAATTGGACTCTATGTTTGGATGTCCTGTTGGTAGTCCGAATGCACCACTATTGATGTCTTGTAGAGTCGTTGCAACTCTAGAACCACCTGTAAAATTATAACAGTCTTTAAAGAGTCTCATACTTCCAACCACTTTAGGTGTATGTGTAACATCTACTCCTGTTTTGGAAACTCTTCCTAGACCATTTGCTATTAACCATTTTTCAGATGATACTACATCTGCATTTGATGAACCTTTTACAAATTCCATTTTGTATTTCATTCCAGCACCAGAAACTACATAATCATTTGCACCTGCTACTGTGATGGAATATGTTTCTCCTCTACCAAATACTGGTAGGAAAGTGTCAACTTCTGTAGGAGATACTTTAGTTACATCTTGAGATACTTCATTCCCATCTCCAGAACCATATTGTTCGTTATCAGTTTCAGTTCCATCAGTTCTACTTTTTCCAGATTCAAGAACAATATCAAAAGTTGTTGAAGATGGATTTACTTCATTACAGATTGACTTTCTATAATCAGATGCATATCTCCATGAAGTAATTTTTTCTACAGTATCAAAATTACCTGTAGATGAAACTACTGAACTTCCATTTTTAAATACAAAAGGATGAGAGTAAACATCTAATCCAGAATTACCTATCCAACAAACACCATCCCAATCTATTGTAACTGTATCATCTGATTCACCACCAGTGATAACTGGATAAACTACCATCTGATTACCATCGACATTTGTTTCACCTGTAATGTTTAGGTTTGCTGGAAAACTTCCTTCACCATTATGACCTCGTTGATTATCAACCAAGTACTTACCATTCATATGAGTGTTGTCTTGTATCTTACCACTTCTAACTACAACATTATCATATAATCCTTTCCAGAATGTTTTGAATTGTGTTGCAGATAATGGTGATGGATGACCACTATTAATTGTGTAAGTTACTTTAGTTTGAACTTCATAAGAGTTGTCATCTACCCAAGATGGAATAGTTTGTGATTGTGCATCATTTGCCATGATTATCCTCTAGTGACTTTTTTAACTCTGTCAATTTGTTGAGTAATAATTGCTTTTCTATTAGGCCAATAGATATATTCTTTGTCCTCATTTTCCATGAGTTTATGAAGTAAGGGAAGGATAAGTTCTTCTGCTTCTGCAAGATTTGATTTTAGTTTTGACACTGCAATATCAGTAGAACTACCAATATTGGTTTTTGCATCTTCTAATTCATCTAATGATTTAGAAACCAGTTTAGTAAGAACATCGACTTTACTATCGAGTTCTTCTATCTGTTTAGAATTAACTGCACTCTTAGATGACTCTGCAACCTTTTTGAGGTCATCTGCAATCTTCTCATTGAGTGCTGCACTTTCCCCTGTCTTGGTTGTTAGTTCATCTTGGTCTACAGCAGTGAAACCAAAATCAAAATTTGACATTACTTCTTACCTTTACTTCTCTTAAGTTTTTCTCTTGCATCAACAACTGGTTCAGAGGTTTCATTACCTTCTGTTTTACCACCATCAAGATTCATTTCTTCTTGAACTGGTTGTTGTGCAGCCTGTTGTCTGAGTTGTGCTTGAGTTTGACTTTCTGCAATAATGATTTCTCTTAATCTTCCGATAGTTGAGAACTCCTCTGCTTTAAAAGTTCCTCTACTTGCAGCTGTATCAATCACTGCAACCATTTGCGCTAACTCTTTCAAACCCAAAATTTGAGTTTGCATCAAATCAACTGATTCTACATTTTCCATAATATCTCCATAATAATATTGTACATCTAGTCCAAAGGATTAGATGGGAATCTTTTTACTGTTGTTGGAACAGAACCACTCCATCCATCAACCTGTTTTACAACTGGTTCTTCTGCATTAAAGGAACAAGTAATACTTGTGCCTGGCACGAACCAATTCTTTGTTGTTGAGTTATAAATCATCTCATGTGTAAGACCATCCATAGGGTCAACAATTTTCAACAATCCCATCACTGGGTCATAATGTCTGACTTCTGCAATCTTAACTGCACCATTATCAGTGTAGTTTATTGCTCTCTCAGAATCAGTAAGTCCTAGTTTGTTGATTGCTTTTTCCATAGTAGTATTTATATCAATACTTACTTAGGACTGAGGTCAAAACCTGCCAATTCACAAATTTCTTTTGTGACTGATTTAAAAGGCATAGTCTTGTCTTTAATTGCCACCAAGAACTCTGCTTCAGATTTCTCAAGTGACCTTAAAGTGTTAAGATATATTTCTTCTTGTTTTGCAGCTTTACTAGTACTGTTTGCACTACCACCTTTAACCCAATATTGCATCCTTTTGTAAACACGAATGAATCTTTCTGGTGCCATATCCATTGCACCTTCTGGTGTATCTGCATCACCAACTACAAAACCATCTGGTAATCCATCTGGTAAAGTAAACTGAACTCTACTGTCAAATGCAGCTTTAAGTGCATACTTAACATCTTGTCTTTCAATAAACTGTTTTAGTATATCAACCTTTGCTTGTTTACCACTTGTCTCTTCTACTAATCCTAGTATCTCTACAACACTTGGATTTCTAGGAAGGTCTTTAACTGTTCTTTTAGGTTTAGATTCTTTCTTTATCACTTCATCTATGATATCATGTGCCTCTTCCATGTCAGGCCCTTTAAGAACTGTCTTTTGTGTTTCACCTAGAGAAATGTCTTCCTCTTTTATTCCATTAGAACTTTGGTCTAACTTCTCTAGAGTTTTTTTATTGAGTGACCCTTTAGGTCTTCCTCTTCCTCGTTTTGCCATAATTAAAAGTCTCCAATACTTTCTTCTAAATCCATTAATCTATTGTTGATAAAGTAAGTTAACAATCCACTTCTAGATGCAACTTCTACAGTATCGAACTCATGTAGGATTTTTTCTTTATACTCACTAGGTATATAGGTCAAGTCTATAAGACTCCTATTCCTTTCTAAGTTTCTATCCACCTCATTATCATTCATTACTAATGGGTCTTTGATAATCTCTCTTTTCTTTTTAGAAAGAGGTCTTTGTCTTAACCCAGATGTAAATACATCATCTTGAGATAGAACATTAGGAACACCATCACCAGTATCACCACTTATAATATGGTCAACAAGATACTCTTTTGCTTGTTCCTGTGTTAGTTTAATATGTTTTTTTGTGATAGGTGAATACTGATTTACTTTACTATATCTCTGTAATTGTTGAAAGTCTTTATCACTACTAATAATCATAATCTTTTCAGTGTCACCATACTTTTCACAAAGTGTTCCAACAATGTCATCTGCTTCACATTTTGGAATACAGATATATTTATAAGGAAAGTTTGACTTTAATTCTTGTCTGATAATAGTAATACAATCAAATATTAGACCCCAGTCTTTTCCATCAGCCTTATCTTTATCTCTAGTTTTCTTTCGATTTGCTTTGTATTGTGGAAAGACATCCCTTCTCCAGACTTTACCAGAATCATCTGCAAGGACAATTTCCCCATAAGTCTTGTGGTATCTCTTACGATACATTGCAATGTTCTTAAGTGCAATGTGTCTTACTAGGTCTTCATTAATAGGTTCTGTTCCACCTCTCGTGGATGCCATCAGTGATGCAATTAGAACCTGTGTTAGGTCTACGATAATCATTCAGTTCTCAATAATATAGTGTGTTCGTTAATTCTTCCTGTAGGTTTAGATGACTTTGTGTTTATTTCATCTAATACTTTACTTAATACTATTTTACCACCTTCTTGGATTCTGTCAAGGAAATATTCTGTCTTATTTCCTATTTTCTTCATAGAAGAGAGATTATTAAACTTTTGAATTGTTGTTCCCTTTACTCCAAGACCCATTCTATCTTCTGCAACAAACTTTGTGATTTCTTTGGTCTTGGTATTGAATGTCCAGAGCTGCATTGCACCCACGATATTCTCTGGGTTAAGTGATGTAATGTGATACTCTGTGTCTGTTATCTTGTAGTTTATGTTTTTTGTTTGTTCAGTTGCAGTGTAAACTTTTTTCCTTCTTCTCTTTCTTAGTTTCTTTTGACCATCTGCATACTTATCACAAGTAGTTCTAATACTAACAACATAGTTGTAATACTCTTTTAATCCTTTCTTTGATAAGAATGAATATGCTTCTTTGAGTTGGTCACATTTACCTTCTAGAGTTTCTTCTAATTCTCTTTCAAGATTGAAGAAGTTATCTCCAACTTTTACTGCAACTGGCCCAGATACTTTTTCATCTGTTAAGAACTTAAACACATCAAACTTATTCTTAGGGTCATCAAGATAACAATCTAAATGATATTCAATCTCTCCAGCATACTCATCTGCTTTGTTTTGTATTCTTTCTTGGATTGATATCTTTGGTTTTCTTTTCTTTGTTTTGTAATAGTCTTCTTTGATTGACTTTGCAGACTTGATATCTTCGATACACTTACTGATATGTTCTTTAATGAATGATGTTGTGTTGGGGTCTAAGAGATTGTTTTCAAAAACACAAGGTACACTTCTACTTTGCATTCTTGCAAGTGCAGCTGCAGTTCTAGGAACATAAGATAACTTTTTTATCCCAGTCACATATTCTTTGTCGTATCCTCTTTCCGACATCCATTCTGATAACCATTCACCGCATGACTTATTGTCACTCATGTAGTTGTACCAATTAAGACATTTGGATTTGTCTCTAGTATCCTCGTTATGAGGTTCACTACCATAATAGATTTCATCAAGAGATTTTTGTTTTCTCTTACCCATGTTAATTACTTATAAATTTCAAGTTTTTAAGTGTTATCTTTGTCGTTATACTTGACATCATTTTTGTCATATAACTTACGACCTTTTTGTTCAGAAACCATTTTAGTTGATTCCCATGCAAAAATACCCATGATGATAGTAAGCACGAGACCAAAAATATTGTTAACTATTTCCCAATCCATTTTACATCCTTCTTTGGTATTACTTGATATGCACCTTTATTGTATGCTGGTGCAACAGTGAAATTCTTCGACTCTTCCCTTTTCCAATCGTTATCTTTTTGTGGACTATACTTTGTTCCACCTAAAGAGGGATACTTCTTCCTATGGTCTTCTGCAGCTTTCTGTCTGTCCAAAACATGTTGAGGTGTTTTGAGAGGTTGGTATGACATAGTATGACACTTCTTCTTAGTTTTTAAACTCTTGGTCTTTCTTTTACGACCAGTAATGTCATACCTTAAACTGTTACCATAGTTTATTGTACCCATAATTCTAATAGATTCCTCATTAAAAATAAAAGACCAGCACCATTCAAAAGAATCAATGCCCTGTCTCTCCAAATAACTGATACCCATAACCATAAAGTTATTCCAATAACAGATAATATTAAATCTGTTTCTTGATACTCTGGAATACCTCGTAATGACATTGCAGCCAATACGAATGAAGATGCAACCCACTTAACATACCAGTCAATGGTATACTTTGGTGTTGCAGATTTAGAAATCCTTGTGGAGTTCTTTATCTCTTCTTTTGTAAATGTTGTATCAAGTGCTTTCTTATACAACTTTGTAAATGGATTTTTCATCTACCCTGTCCTCTATATCTCTTGTGAGACCTCTTTTTTGATTTGTTCATCGTAGACATAGAAATTTTAACTCTTCTTCCTCTACCGCCTTGTCCGATACTACTGGACTTTCTGCTTGGTGTTATTGCAACTATTCTTAAACTTCTCATTTTTCCTTATGTTATTGCTCTCATTAATTAAGTGAAGAGACTACGATGATGGGAAAGGAGAGAGTAAACCCAATTCATCAGCACCTTTAGGAAATAATCCAATTTACAACTGCCATGTTGTAGTCTCTTCGTAACTGTTAACTGTTGAAGTCTTCTAGAAACTCTTCATAAGTTTCTGCATTACTATCGTAAATCTCCATGACTTCATCAAAGCATGGATGTGAATCATCACACTTATAACCCATTGCATTGATTTCTTTTATTCTGATATCTTTCCACTCTTGTGTTTTGAAACCATTTGTAATAATATTTGTCATAATTGTATTCTACTATAAGTTGTACCTATCTGTCAAGTTTTATAAATTTTCGTCTAGATTTCGAAAATAGTTTTGAAGGAGTTTTATAGAAGATTTCTTCTTTAGTTCCAGTTTTGATGTATCCTACATTCTGTTTCTTTTCATTAAAGATGTAAGTATGATTTGGAACATTGCATCCAGAGTCACTCCAATCTGTTATTTCTTTCAAGTAAGTGTACATAATTTTTTAACCTTTTTGTGTAATTCAAATTCTAATTTTTTTGCTTCTAGTTCACTTGGATATCTACCATCTAAAAATTGTTCCACATGAATCATTTCATGTGCAAGTGTTTGGTACATATCCTCTTGGTCTCTTGTAAGTTCAATTACAATACCATCATCTAAATTTCCATAACAACATCCTAACCAATCGTGATAATCTTTAGGAAATTTATTATAAACTACAACATCGATATCTGCATTTTTAATTTCTAATTCTTGACATGCATTATCGATATACTCTATGATTTTGTCTTCATCTTTGAGACGACCCCCACGAGGGCCCTCAACATAAATTACTACCATATTAGTCCATCCAATTCATTGTAGGTTTAATTTTGTTTTTGATAATTTCTTCTACCAATTCAATTGCAGCCCAACCATTACCACCAATATGCCATCCATATTCACCGAATGGAACACCACTAGTTTTCCAGTTGTAGATTGTTGCTTTTACATAATCCCAATCTTCATCACCATACTCATCGATGTAGTATCTTTTACCTTCAATCAACCACTCAACATTAACCTTTTCATCAATTGCATCTTCGGAAGATGGTTTACCAAAAAGTTCTACTAAATCATAGAAACCTATTGGGTCTGTATAACCTTGTAAAGATGTACCACTGAACCCATAACATGGGTCTTGGATTTCATATTCTGTTCTTATATAATTTTCCATTGATGTATTACTCCTTTATTACAAGAGTAGTATATCAAAAGATGTACCTATGTGTCAACTGAGTATTTGTAGTTGATTTTAGCATGATGTGCTTCATCAGCTCTGACTTTCTTGATTAAGTCTGAAAGCTTTGCACTTTTCTTCATCCCATAATAATCTATTGCAAGTTGTGGTGCTGGAATGTTTTCTACTTCACCACTTTCTACCATCTTGAGGTATTCTGTGTATGACTTTACTGCTTCTTCTTCAAAGTAATGTATCATTCTATGTGCAGTTCTAGGAAAGAATACATACAATATAAAATAAAATACCCAGAAAACTGCCTGTGCAAATAACACCAACCATCTTTCAAAGATATTTGGTTTGGTTATTTCTACAAAAAACATAAGATGCATTCTTTCATTCTCTGCTTCTGCAAGAAGTTCTCTAATTTTAGGGCCATACCCTGTTTCCATTTTACGAAGACTTCTAAGATGTATCCACATACCAGCAACCATGCCTGGCACTCCTGCTACTGTTTCTAGGACAACTGCACGATGTCCATATCTCTTTGCAAAAAAAGTGTCTGCAACAAAACGAAAGAACTTCGTCATTGACATTGCAAACCAATCTGATATTTTATTCATCCTTGTGCATTTTAATGAATGCCTCTGCATCTAAGACAACTAATGCCTTTTGTCTGTTTCTTTTAATGACTACAAGTGGTTCGTAGTCTCCACAATTTGATTCTGCCTGTTCATATGCAGACCAAATGTTTAACTTTTCTTGATTCTTACATTCAATAGAATATGGAAACTTTTCTCTAGCTGCTCTTGCCATGGTAACATCTTCACCACCAGCACCCATAGAAGTAGATTTGATATCTTCTGGATGAATATCTAATTCTTCTATTAGTCTTTCTCTAGTCCACTTTTGTAGATTACGACCTTTTGCTTTAGCCGACTGAGGTTTCACTTAATTTTTCCCATGATATAATTGTATCCCATTCTATGTCATCCCACTTCTCATTAACAACATCCCAAACTACAACCTTGTTACTTTGAGGATTTTGTCTTGCTGAATGACCTTTGTAAACTCCAGTGATATTTCTATCAGAATTTAAAGACCTAAAATCGATTTTAACTTTGGATGTTTTAAGTGCATCTAATATTACTTGTCTATTCATCGAAATCTAATTCTTCCTGTATATCAAAATCATCTTCTAGTTCTAAGTCTGAACCACAAAATGGGCAAAATTTAATTTCATATCCATCACCCAAATCATATTCAACATCACCTTCTGCACCAC
>MDSV01037840.1_pt1 | contig 13117 bp, 13 predicted proteins | sample 810851 | NCBI WGS metagenome assembly MDSV01 (sample SAMN05326640, study PRJNA326480) | marine metagenome | isolation source: seawater | place: Atlantic Ocean: North East | collected 2012 | reverse complement strand
TTCCGAGCTGGAGATAGAGCATGTGATCGCCTTTGGAGACGGCGACAACGACCTCAGCATGTTTCAGTGCGCCGATGAGGGATACGCCCCAAAAAACGCCGACCCCGCACTTTTAGAAATCGCTGACAAAATCATCGGGCACCACGACGAAGACGGCGTGGCGCATTTTCTCCGAGAACGGTTCGACCTCGGCTAGCACACGGAAACTGTGTCTACTCATCGTACCTGAGCGTCGCGGCCCACCGCGTACTCAGCCTTCTCGACGCGCCTGAATTAACGCGACCCCCACCAGAATAAGCGCCAACGCAATCAGATGCTTGACTGACCATGGCTCTGAGAGCCATAACGTGCCGGCCAGAAACGCCACCGCGGGGATCAAATAATTGATCGTTGATAAAAATCCCGGGCCACGCTCAGCAACCACGACAAAGTAGCTCCAGGTAGCGAGACCTGTACCCATTACCCCCAATACCATTACTGCGGCCCAGTCCTGAAAAGGTATCGCCCAACCTAATTGAGTACCTTGCAACGCGATAGCCGGGAAGGCCAAAAATAGCGCGCCTGTAGCAAGTGTCCCCAAAGATAAGACCACGGGGTCAACAGGCGAGAGTCGCTTTGCATAGACTCCGTTAAAAGCGTAGCTCAGTGTGGCCAGCAACGTCGCGAGTTGACCCGGCAGCTGCCCGTTGCCGCTCGACAGGAGCAGATCGTCGCCCACCAGCAGTCCGACACCGACAAAGCCTGCCGCCACACCTGCCACCCGCCCAGTAGTCAACGCCTCGTTATCCAGCAGCCAATGCGCCAGCAGAAGCGTTGCAATGGGCATTAGTGCCATCAGAATGCCCACCTCTGCCGACGGCACGGTTTGCTCAGCCCATGCAATCAGCGAAAACGGGATGATGTTGCCTGTCATGCTCAGCAGCGCGAGGCGCTTCCACCACTCGCGCCCCACATTCCATATTCCCCCCCGCCAACGCCACACCATCCACATTACTGCGGCCCCCATCCACAGACGGCTCCAGACAATAAAAAGTGGATGGATCGTGTCGAGAGCGATCGCAATCAGAGCGAACGCAAATCCCCAAACGAGGACGAGGTAACCGAGCAAAAGCCCATGTTTAGGAAACGACTGGGACATATCTTTCGTAAAGACCAACAAAGAACCGAAGGAGGCAATAGTGCCGCTAAAATATAGCTGAAGTTTTGCTAAGCTCTCGACCCTTTCACAGGAGAACGCAATGGTTGAGCACGCGCCCTGCCCCAGTGCCGATCCCGACAGCTACGTCGACTACATCGAGCAGTTTACGGTACCGACCGGCCCACAGGTGGCCGCAGCCGCAGGATTGGCACGAGCTTGGTTCAAACCGCGATTTGTGGGCCTCGAAAACCTGCCCGATGGGCCCGCTTTATTCATAGGCAACCACGCATTTATGGCCATTGATGCGGCGCTCTTTCATCTTTACCTCTATTACGACCATCGACGCTATGTCAAAGGTCTGGGAGATAAAACGCTATTTGCCAACGCGCACTATGCAGCGATCGCACACGCCATGGGTGCCGTTTCAGGGCAGGCGCAGATCGTGGAGCGCCTAATGGCCCGCGGCAAGGACTTATTGCTGTATCCCGGGGGTGCGTACGAATCGATCAAACCACCCGAAGCACGGTACCAACTGCAGTGGAAAACGCGGTACGGATTTGTCCGGCTCGCCGCAGCAGCGGGATATACAATCGTGCCCGTCGCATCCGTGGGCCCCGATGAATACTATGACCACGCCATATCATCAGAAGCCCTGCTGCATTCTCCGCTGGTAAGGTACTTGATGAAATTGGGAATGATCCCCGCAGACCTCCGCGCTGACTTGGTACCTCCGATTCCTACGGGAGTATGGGGAAGCCTGCTACCCAAGCCAAAGACAACCTACTTCGCGATTGGCAAACCCATCTCACTGGCTAAACACAAAGGGGAAACCTTGACCACGCGGCAGTTGGGAACATTGCGACGCAAGGTTGCCAAGGCAATCGAAGGCGAAATTGGAGACCTGTTGCTCTTACGCGAGCAAGAACGGCATCGCGACGGCTGGCTGCGGCGCATACTATCTGTCTAGACTTCACATGATCACAATCACTGGCGGACCGCGAAGATATCTCTTACTTCTGTGCTTTGGCGCAGCAACCTGCTGGACGCTACTCTCGATATTTGTGGTTCCGCCCTACATGGTGGCCACCACTCACTTACCCGTGACCGAGAGTCCTGACAGCCGCGGACAGCCCTTCGAAGACATCATCATTCTCAGCAAGAAGGTCGAGCTGGCAGGATGGTGGCTGCCGGCGCCTCATCCTATCGCCCAGCTGATCTTTGTTCATGGTGCTGGCTCTAACAGAACATCCAAGTTCGTTGGGTCCCTTGATTTCTACCGCATGCTTCATGATCTGGGCATATCCGTCGTCACGATGGATCTTCGCAATCACGGCAACTCACCGATCACAGACGCAACGATTCGCATGGGCGCGGCAGAATGGCCAGATGTCATTGCTGCGGCCGAGTGGCTTACCCAAAATCATCCGAGCCAACTACCGAGATATGTTTTTGGTGCCTCGATGGGCGGCAGTACTGCAATCCACGCGCTGCATCATGGGCTTCAGGCAGATGGACTGATCTTACTGGACCCCCAGTTGGACATCTTCGATAGCTTATCGCGCGGCGCTCATGTATCGACCGGACTCCCCGCATGGATTTTTAACTTGGCGGCGCGTGTCGCCATCTGGCGATACGGATTACCAAACGGCGAGCGAAAGCCGCTCTCTATGGCTATAAAACTCTCTTTACCCATACTGTTGATACAAGACTGGGATGATCCCGTGACGTCCTCAACATTTGCCAGTGGCTTGCAAGAGATTAACCCCAGCGTCAGGCTCCAGCGCGTTCCTCCCATCGACAAGAGCGACCCCTGTCTCGACAATAAGGGCGCGTGGGGAACTCACGTTGCAGCACTCCCCTGCCACCCAGACTGGACGCGCCGCACCATTAGGCAGTTTATCGAGTCGATTTTCACACAGTCTATGCTTCGCTAATCTGAAAGGCAGCTATCAGCGTAACTACTGCACTCTTCTGCGAGCCTGAAAATAATGAAACGACTCACAATACTTGTGACGCTACTGACCTGTATTTCATTTCCGGGATTCGTGGCGGCCTGTCCAGACTTCTTGAATCATTCCATGCGAGCGCTGGGATCAACTGAGAGGATCCAATTCTGCGAGGCGTATGAGGGCAAAGCCCTACTCATCGTGAATACCGCCAGTTATTGCGGCTACACCCCCCAGTTTGAAGGGTTAGAGCAACTCCACCAAACATACCAAAGCGCAGGACTCGCTGTTGTTGGCTTCTCGAGTGATGATTTTTGGCAAGAGGACAACGATGAGGAAGACGCCGCAGACGTGTGCTTCGAAAAATACAGCGTGTCCTTCCCCGTGATGGCCACCTCCGCTGTCAAAGGCAAAGATGCCAACCCGATATTCCGTGGACTTGGTGAGGCCGCTGGCTATCCGCGATGGAACTTCAACAAATATCTGGTTTCACCAAACGGTGATGTGCTCGCACATTTTGGAAGCGGTGTTACTCCAGACAGTGAGGAAATGACTGCAGCAATAGAGGAAGCCCTGCCTTCACCGTAACGCTGACAGCTCGAGGCGGGAATACTTGTCGTTGCTGCAATCGTAGCGTGCCGCTGACATTTCACCATCTCATCCCAAAAAAAATGCACCGACGCGCTCGTTTCAAAAAGCGCTACGATAAATCAGTGTTGCAGGAAGGCATTGCCGTGTGTCGACTCTGTCACCAGGGCATTCATCGCCAGTATGACGAGATGGTCCTCGCGACTCGCTACAACACGCCTGAGGCTCTGTTAAAGGATGAGACACTTGCTCGCCATTTCGAATGGGTCGCCAAACAGCGTGAAAGATAAGGCCCGCAAAACGGGTGTCACATTTTGGGGTCGTTGACCCTTGATTGTGCTGGCTAACTGCCTAACCCCCTAGGTGCTGCAAAACACGCGTTGCACTTTCATTAACGGGCGCTTCACCCGAAACGACACAGCTTGCATAGCCCCTGGCGGCAACTCCATATTGCTGCAACGCCTGCTCAGCACGCTCCCAAGAGCTCGCAATGGACGCCTCGTCGCGCCCACGCTCCCGCTGATCGCGAACCAAGCGCCTTTGCCATCTCAATAACGGATCAGTTTCGACGAAGATCAAAAAATCATAGAGTTCGCGCAATTTACGTGTACTCGCCACGAGAATACCCTCAACAACAATCAATGTCCGGGGCATCACCTTCACGGGCTGCGCCAACCGGCAATGACTGGAAAAATCGTACTCTGGCCGCCGGACAGGCATGCCTGCCTTCAGCGTCATCAGATGATCGCGAAAGAGCGCCAAATCTAACGCATCAGGATGATCAAAATTTACCCTTTCACGCTCGACAAGTCGCAAGTGCGTCAGGTCGTGGTAATAGGCGTCGAGCGGCAGCACCTCAACAGCACCCGGGCCAAGCGCGTCGAGCAGTGCTGCGGCTAGCGTGGATTTACCGCTACCGGAGCCACCCGAGATGGCAATGACGCGTGTCATTTTAGGGCCTCAATCCCCGACTCTTGTCATCAGGGGAAGTAAATGCTGCCGTATTTGGCCTCCAACTCGGCTTGGATACGACGCTTCTCCGCAACCGCATCGACATCAGCACACCGACCATTTTGCCAGTCAGCATAGATACCGTAGTCGGGGTCCCCAACGGCTGTCACCATTTCCCACGCCAAGAGGCAGCGCTCCAGCTCCGAGACGACAGCGCTCGCGCCAATGCGATTAAGTAACTGCTCACGATTCGGAACATCATCGCTGACCCCTAGCCCTTCGCCCACGTCCAGCCTTACAAAAGCCGGGTGGCTTGAGTCATATCGTGGCCAACGCAGTCCCCGGGGCAATACCGGTTCACCGTCTCTGGCAAACGCACCCCATGCTGTCATCATGATGTCAGTCATTTCTCGAGCCGAAGCCGTATCGGGGTACATGAAATCGCCAATCTCACCATACATTGGAGCGCCCATAATAAAGGCGATCTCACTGGCATGAGACGCGCCCAGAATCTCTGAAAACTGCACTAAAAAATTATCTGCCTGCTCGTCCCAGTCGTAACGATAGGCGTAAAGGTCCGCATATCCTGCTTGCTCCATCATGTAAAAAGGATCATCAACCGCACTCAGCTTCCACCCGCGCGAGCGCATATCGACCCAGAACCGATAAAGATCGGGGTCTTTGATCCTTAACTTGGCCGGAAGCAGACGCGTTAGTGGGTAGCTGACATCGACATAATAGCGATTCAAACCGACCCAGAGGGTGATTTCATCACGTGTCGTTCCCGCCATCACAGGGATACCTTTTGCGTATCGGGGATTACCGAGGGCTTCCAACAATCCTTCCGAGGGGATGACCACACCGTCATTAATAACGGCGGGCTGGGCATGATCTTCATCTAGTTCATAGTATGCCCTCAATAGTTTTTCTGTATTGATCGCACGCATGGTTTCAGCATTGACCTCGCCATCACTCAAGCCAAGCGCATTGACCACCTCCCAGCTACCGCGATCAATATTGGCAAACTCTCGACCCGCGTTGTACGCCTGCGCAGGGGAAAAACTTCTAATATGCCCGGACTGAGCAATGGCGTTATGAAACAGCCCATCCGTTAGTGGCGACGCGAGCAGGCTATACACGTTTCTGCCGCCCGCGCTCTCGCCAAAAATGGTGACATTGTCCGTATCACCGCCAAAGCCACTGATATTGCGCTGGGTCCAACGCAGAGCCTCAACCATATCGAGTGTGCCGAAATTAGCCAGGGGCAAGGTTTCAAGATCTGGGCCCTGAATGGCAGGATGCACAAACCAACCAAAGGGTCCCAATCGGTAATTGATGACTACAACGACAACGCGCTGACGGGCGGCCAATAGCGAAAAGTCATACGTACCTTTATGTCCCGTTAGGTTGCTGCCGCCGTGAATCCACAGCATGACCGGCAACGAGCCACCGGAGATCGCTTCGCCAGGCGCATAAATATCAAGATAGAGGCAGTCCTCGGTTCCGTGATACTCACCGTCATCTCGACCCGACGCCATACTCTGGGGCTGCGGACACATAACGTCTGTTTGATGTGTCTGAATATCCTTGTCTGGCGTTTCCAGCTGTTCGGGAGCAGCCCATCGCAAAGCGCCCACCGGCGGCTGCGCGAACGGGATATCGTGATAGACCAACGTTCCCTCGGGCCCTCTCTCGGCCGAGACCTGACCAGAACTGGTTTGGATCCTAACCGGGTCCTCTACCTTGCCATCCGGCACGACGCACGCCGTCAGCATCACCGACAGCACTGCGGCCATCACTGTGTAAAACGCAATCATATTCATTGTATTCTTAGATTTCGGATAATACTTCTGCGATACGGCAAGCAGCTGCTTGCGGACCACGCGTATCGTCATCTCAATCGTCAGAAGACCCGACGTTGGCTTCCAAAACCTGCTGCTCGGATACGCTATGTTCAACCCAAGACATGAGCAATTTGTAACCTACCGATAGCGCTACCGCACCGACAAACAAGCCTATTAGACCTTCTGCGGCCATGCCACCTAGGGCGCCAATCAATACAACTGGCATGGGTGTTTCTACGCCTCTCCCTAGTAAGTAGGGCCTGAGGAGCCCATCAGCCAAGCCTGCCGCAATCAGGTAAAAAGAACCCAACGTCGCCGCGATTGTGGGAATTCCGCTTACCAGCCAAATCCAGGCAATGACGGGCAAAACCACTATAGAGCTGGGCAACTGCAGCACTCCAAGAAACAATACAAGGAATGCCAATACACCTGCAGCCGGGACACCCAGGATAAGAAAGCCGATACCAAGCGCCAACGCCTGCAAAAATGCCACGCCCACAACACCATTTGAAACCGATCGCACCGTAGCCACAACCAGATCCTGAATTTCCTCACCACGAGCGGCATCCGCGAAGGTCGCCAGCATACGGCGCGCCTGCTGGGCCCCCTGTTCTGCATAAGCCATCATGAACCCCGCAATCAGCAGAGCGATGAAAAAAAGCACAAGAGCCAAAAGGGTATTGGCAACAGCGCCCAACAGCACTTTCCCTCCCGTAAGCAACTGGGGCTGAACAATTTTGGCGGCTGACATCAAATCCTCGTGAGCACTCTGCCACAACTCATACAGCGCAGGACCGACCAACGGCCACGCCGCCACCTGAGGGTTTGCTTCGGGAACCATCACGCTCCGCTCACTGAGTATCGCGATCCATTCCCTTAAATAATCCGCGGAAGACAGGCCCAACAGCACCGCCGGCACACCGCCAATGATCAGTCCTAGCGCGACCAACACGAACGCTGATTTACCCCCGCCAATGTGCAGGCGGTGAGATAACCATTGATTGAGCGGATTGAGCGATACAGCCAGAATCAACGCCCATAACATCAAGGGAAGAAATGGCGCAAAAGTCTCTGCAGAAAACCAGACCACGGCGAGCAGCAGAATCAGTCGCACATAGACCTGCATCAGATCATGGGCAAGCACCTTGCGAAGCGCATCGAATTCAGTATTGCTCATACTTCCTCCCCCGTATCAAAAAACCCGGCTGGCGGTCCGCCACGGGCCAGATCATCCTATCCGACCGCCACGCGTTAACGACCCGTCCACTGGGGCTTACGTTTTTCGGCAAAGGCAGTTGCACCTTCGATCGCATCCTCGCTGGTAAATACCGGTTGTGTTAAGGCGTGCTGCTTCGTGAAAGCCTCGTCGTCACTCCAGTCTCGTGATGCCTTAATGATGGCCTTACTTACCTTCACTGCCAGCGGTCCGTTTTCCGCGATCTGTGCGGCTAATGCACGAGCGGTAGCGAGCGCCTCACCCGGAGCCGTGAGCTGGTTAATCAAACCCATTGCCATGGCCCGGTCAGCCCCCATAAACTCACCGGTGAGCGCAAGTTCCATTGCGACACGATAAGGGATCTGCGAAGGCAACCTCACCAGACCACCTGCCGCCGCGACCAGGCCCCGCTTCACCTCAGGGATCCCAAACTTGGCATTATCGGCGGCAACAATAAGATCACAGGCAATTGCCAACTCACAGCCACCTGCAAGAGCATAACCCTCCACCGCAGCAATCAGCGGCTTGTCTGCAGAGCGCTCTGTCATCCCGCCAAAACCACGACCCTCGACGGCCGGAAATTCGCCTGAGACAAATGCTTTGAGGTCCATACCGGCGCAAAATGTGCCACCGGCACCGGTTACGATGCCAACGCGAAGTGCCTCGTCGTTATCGAGACGGTCTAGTGCTGCAGCAACGCCCTCGGCAACCGAGCGGTTGACTGCATTCTTTGCCTGGGGGCGATTGATCGTAATGACAAGCACGCCATCGGCGTCATCGGTGAGTACTGTTGATTCTTCGCTCATGATTCCTCTCCTTTTTAGCGCGGTTGCATGCGAATGCCGCCATCCATGCGGATACATTCGCCGTTAATGTAGTCGTTATCAACAATGGCCGCAGCCAACTGGGCAATTTCCTCAGGTCTGCCAAGTCGCTTCGGATACAGCACAGATTGGGAAAGCGACTCCACAAACTCGGGAGTCAGCCCGTTAAATAACGGTGTGTTAATCAAACCGGGCACGATCGTGTTTACACGGATGCCTATCGTCGAAAGATCCCGCGCAATGGGCAGCGTCATGCCCACGATTCCACCCTTACTTGCGCTGTAAGCGGCCTGTCCCATTTGTCCCTCGTAAGCGGCGACCGAGGCGGTGTTGATAATGACTCCGCGCGCGCCGTCATCAGTCACCGGTTCGTTTTTTGCCATGACCTCCGCACACAACCGCAACACGTTAAAAGTACCGGTGAGATTGACGGCAATAACCGTGTTCCAGAGATCCAGCGGGAACGGCCCATTTTTGCCCAAAGTTTTTGCGGCATTCCCAATACCAGCGCAGTTAACGTTCACATGAATCGCGCTCATCGCAGTGACCGTCGCCTCAATACCGGCCCTCACAGATGCTTCGTCCACCACATTGACGTTGGCAAACACACAGTTGTCAGCACCGAGTTCTGCAACCATCGCCTGACCCGCATCTTCATTGAGGTCAAAAATGGCGACTTTGCCACCGGCTTCTGCCAACCGCCTTGCCACGGCTTGGCCGATGCCAGAAGCACCGCCGGTAACAACTGCAATTTTTCCATTCATATCCATAGGTTAACTCCCTTTTTTCCCTTAAATAAAAACTGTTATTGGGTGCGTCTACGCACGATATTCCGCTCGCCCGGCCTGACCTCAACCTCGACTCCCAGTGGGTCATCGTCTCTGAACCATGCAAGCAGGTCGCTGTCCTCTGGGTCGGCAACGGCCACCCAACGCCGCCGATCCGAAACTTGCCGACCCACGACAATGGCACGCGCTTTATTGCCTTTCACCTGAAAGGTATAGCTCTCAATGATTCCAAACCCGTCGGGCCGCTCGACGATCTCCACCGCATCGACCACGGAGGGCTCGGGAACGGGGTCCGGAAACGCGGCGCCCACATTGCCATAAACGCCGACCGCATGCTTGGAGAGAAAACCTCCATTTGCCCCAACGACGCCATAACTTGGCCGCTTTTGGTTGCGAAGCCAGTGCACCATCTCGGCGATACCATGGGTTGAATAGTTATTGCCGGGGCCGCCGAAAAAGGGCAACCCACCGGTCAGTGTCAGCGGCCGCGGGTCATCCAATGTTATCCCCAAAGCGTCCATCGCCACCCATACGGCGATAGGAAAACAAGAATATAAATCTGCTGCGCCTATTTCGCCTGGCGTCACACCGGCGCCTGCCAAAGCCGTCTCATAGGCATACTGCATGGCAGCTGCGCCGCCGAGCGACGGTCTTTCCAACACCACCGGCTCTGACGCGGCGGCATGGCCATGCAAATAAATCGCCCTGTCAGAGACACCGAGGGACTCTGCGACAGCAAAGCTGGTCAATACCAATGCCGCTGCCTGATTAACGCCATCCTTGGCCACCATAGACTTTAGATGAGGGTCACCGATCAGTCGGTTATTCGATGTCTCCGAACCGATCTCGTCGACAGACATCGGCGCGGGAAACATGGAAAAGGGGTTGGCCGCAGCGACCTCATTAAAGCGACCCATGAGGCGAGCAAGCTGATCACGATAGCTCCGTTTGTCAAGTCCCAGCTCACCACGACGCGCCTGCTCCTGTATCGGATAAATATCGATGGGCGCAAATGCGCCATGGCGATTAAACTCTGGATCAAATAATAATTCCAAGCCCGGACCACGATCATCGGTTTCGCCCTCAGGGGAATCACTCCAGTCCGCCGTCATTCCGACTTTTTGAAAGTGACGTGAGGTTGCCAGCGCTTCAGCGCCGCAAATCATCGCCGCTCTTATTTCTCCCTTCTGAATCGCTGCACCCAACTCAAAAACCCGACGCTGCGGCTCATCGCCACAAGCGCGCGTATAGATTGCACTCGCACTGGGGAGCTGCAAGCGATTGAGGATCGACAAAGGGGGACTGGTACTGTGACCGAACGGGGCTATGGTGGGCACGAACGCATCTGGTACAGAATGCGCGAACATCCTGACACACACGAGGCGATCAACCATTCGTCTGAGTGCTCCCCCAGCGCCCGTGTCAGCCAACGCGGCTTCGCAAGCCTTAGCGGCCAAGTCTTCCGGCATCATGCCGATAAAATTGTCATCGAGATGCTCAGTAAACTGCCCCGCCCCGAGTAGCACCGGGGTATTGGGATCTATCTGCATATCAGTGCCTCAGGCGGGCCTGCGCGGCCTCAACTATCTTTGAAAAGGACGCCCCATCAAGAGATGCGCCGCCTACCAGCGCCCCATCCACGTGGGGGCAATCAAAGAGCGCGCCGGCATTGTTTGGGTTAACGCTGCCGCCGTAGAGCAGGGGCACTGCAGCGCCATCGTCCATCAGGCCTGTAAGCTCGTTCCGAATCACTGCGTGCATGGCGTCCGCTTGCTCAGGTGATGCTGTTACCCCAGTGCCAATTGCCCAGATCGGCTCATACGCAACTAGAAGTGACGCCGGCGAAATCTCACTCAAGGCCGCTTGCAGCTGTGCACGGACCGCGACCTCCTCCTGCCCCGACTCTCTCACAGCCAAACTCTCGCCAACGCACAAAACGGGTGTCAGGCCGGCACGGATCGCCGCACTCAGCTTGTCCACGATCAACTGATCCGATTCTGCAAGATCAGTGCGCCTTTCCGAGTGACCCACAATGACCCACTGGCAACCCCACTCCAATAACATACTGGCAGACACCTCTCCCGTATGGGCCCCGTTATCGTGTGCCGAGCAGTCTTGTCCAGCCAGACCACAGCCAGTGGGCAAATCTGCACATGCGCCTAGGTAGGGATAAGGAGGCGCAATCGCCACCATCACGTCGGTCCCCGGCGCAATACGCAGCTGTTGGGAAAAGGTAGCAACCTTGGAGCGACTGCCATGCATTTTCCAATTACCAATGACGTACCGTTTTTTCATCTTTATTCAGCACACGACGACGCGCGGGAAGATACCAGACTGGGCGCCTTCTCTCACCCTTTCTGGACCCGGCAGGACAAGTCGGCGCCCCACTCTGCCCAAGAACCATCGTATACCGAAGTCGGTGACAGACCGATCTCATGCAGCGCCAAAGCCAATATGCAGGCCGAAATACCGGATCCGCAGGTGGTAATCACTGTGTCGACCTGATCGACCCCAACGTCCGTAAAAAGCCGTTTCAACTCCCCATCTGATTTTAGGCCCTGCCCTCCGTCAGCCACTAGTTGCGCATAGTGCAGATTTCGCGAACCCGGTATGTGGCCAGGACGAACTCCCGGTCGAGGCTCTGGCTCATCCCCCGCAAACCGCGCTGGAGAGCGCGCATCAAGCGTAAGTAAGCCAGTGGCACCTATTCCTGCCTGCACGCGTTGTTTATCGGCGACCCATTGCGGTTGGTAATCGGCTTTGAAGCGCGACTCTGCGTCGCCTACAGAAACCTCACCTGACTCGGTCGGGAGACTGGCTAGCCGCCAAGCATGAAACCCTCCCACCAATATGCGCACTTGATCATGACCAAAAACGCGGAACATCCACCAGGCACGCGGCGCCGAGAACAACCCCTTGCGATCGTAGAGGACGACCAGATCTTCACTTCCCACACCCAGTGCTTCGACGTGCTGCGCAAACTGCCGGGCACTCGGCAACATATGGGGACACGAGTGAGTAGGATCAACGATCCGATCAATATCAAAAAATCGAGACTCAGGAATTCGGCAATCTGCAAACTCCTGATGGGGGCAGCGATCCTCTGTGGGGAGGTACCAAGAAGCGTCCAGCACCTTGACCTCGCGGCGCTCCAGCAATTCCGACAGTTCCATTGCGGTAATCATTGTCTTCAATGGCGCCATATGGGGACACCCATTAGTGTGTATGGCAAAGTTTAATCGCCGGGCCATAGATTGAAAACAGCGACACATCGGAATCGATGCTAAACAGACCTCAACCCGGGCCTGCAGGTAGGGTTTCCAATCGCGAGTCACTACCGTCACAATAGCGATCCATCGCAGCAATACATCGCCAAAAGGAGACCAACATGGCCGCTACTACCATTAACTGCGCAGACGGTTTTGAACTGGGCGCATACGCAGCGAGCCCTGCAGGTGCCGCCAAGGGCGCCGTCGTAGTGATTCAGGAAATATTCGGTGTGAACTCCCACATTCGGTCGGTCGTTGACGGCTATGCTAGCGAGGGTTTCTACGCGATTGCGCCAGCCATCTTCGATCGCCTCGAGCGCAATGTAGAGTTGGGCTACACCGAGGAAGACATGGGTACCGGAATTGAATTGGCCTTTCAAAAACTCGACATGGCACAAACGCTAGCGGATCTGCAGACAACCATAGACGTTGCCGCGCAGCATGGAAAAGTCGGCGTTGTCGGGTATTGTTTTGGCGGTTTGCTCACGTGGTTATCGAGCTGCAACCTGAAACAGGTCGCTGCGGCGTCTGCCTATTATGGCGGCGGAATACC
>MDSV01024163.1_pt1 | contig 13118 bp, 16 predicted proteins | sample 810851 | NCBI WGS metagenome assembly MDSV01 (sample SAMN05326640, study PRJNA326480) | marine metagenome | isolation source: seawater | place: Atlantic Ocean: North East | collected 2012 | reverse complement strand
CCAGGGTGGTTGATCCCCACCAATACAATGTCCAATTGGTAATTGGATACAGGAAGCGGCACATCCATTCTATCGCCCATTACATGACCTCCGCAATCCAGCGAGGGTCACAAGGTGCATACAGGAAGAATACAGCCTCCTCATCGTTTTCACGGTCTGGCATAACAATGGAATGCTTACGATAACTATGGTTATCACGAAGATGTTGAATTAACATCAACAGTTCATCCTTAGAGCCATGGATGCTAACGGGAGTTCTGTCCCAGGCGACTCTAATCGCCATCAAGGAAACCTCAGTCAGTACGGCGCTGTCGGTACCTAGTAACGTATCCAGCAATCCAATTGCGCAATTTTTTGGATCCGCCTACATCAGTTAATTCTTGAACCATTTTCTTGTTATGGTCGAAGTCGTCAGTGAATTTTTCACCGTGTTCTTCACAAAGAATAATTGCACGAATTTTGATAAAACTTGGACGTATATTACCCATTTTCACTCCTCCATAAGTTTGACTTCGATAGGGATATCTGGTTCGTCGTGACGAGTAACTTGGAGACGAATCTTACGAGGTGGATTTTCAATTCCACGCTCCCAAATCTTCTCATTGACCGCTGGGTCAATCCAGACTTCTTCATCCTCAGTAACTTTCAGATGCTTGACGACTTCATTTTTGATAATTTGAACAGCCCTAGGTGCTCTCTTGTATCGAGTAATGTTCCATGCGTTCCTCAAAGGAACTACTAATTCGCTAACTGCTCCACGTGCCATTCATAATCACCTCTGTAATTTACTGCGCCTCCAGTGGTGGCGCTTTGGATGAGATACTGTGTTACGAGATGTTTTGAGCATAACCCAAACTGGAACACGACGGTTCTGTTTACCTACCTTGAGTAAGCGAATTTTCTTTGCTGCTGGCTTGTTTCGTGACATTTTTTCACCTCAGATTCTACGTATGCTTGTCTCTCTTCGGCCTTCAGAAAGACCAGCGAGGATTCGCTTGAGTTGTTGATCATTCACAGGAATTGCAATCCTGTTTTCACCAGATAACTTAGACAAGTGAGTTTTGACTCTAACTGTTAGTTCAGGATTAACTAGATTCAGACTTGCTAGTCTGGAGCGAGCATCCGGAGTAAGAATAGTTTTCATCGAGTGGTCTAACTCGGCAACCGCTGCCGCTTGAGTCTGTTGCTCAAGTTCCGCATCAGCCTGAGCTGCTGCTTGTTCTTCCAACTGACTCTGAATTTGTGCCATACGTTGTGCACGTAGGTTGGCTAATTCATCATCAGCGGCGGTTGTCATAGTTGCCACGTCCTTTCACTTCCAAATCAGTATTTTGCAAGCCCAGGATATGCTTCCTCGACTTGAGCACGAATCGAATGTGCTACTTCATCTAACATTTTCTGACCAACTGAGGTCAGAGTTCTTCCAGAGTATAATTTTTGATCTCCATCGACTGATTGGACAGTCTTGGTTTCCTTCATTTCAACAAGCCCAGCATCAGATAACTGTTGTAGAGCGGTACGGATAATATGACGGCTGCCCATAGCAGGAGTGTGAGGATTGGAACCATTGTCCTTCTTTCCACCATATGCTTGTGCTAGAGAATTAACACCGATTGGTCCTTCGCGGCCTACCTTGCGGAGTAGTGCTGCGCATCGAAGTTCCCACCAGTTTTCTTGGGAAGGAGGTCTCTCTCGATGGATACCGGTCTTGACGAAATCGGCCCACTGAGGGCGAGAAATCTCATCAACTGAGGATAGCTTATCAGCAAGAGCTGGGTTCAGTAAGTCAGCAGGGACATCGTAAAACGTCGTCATCGTAGCACCAAGCAACCTGCCGACCTAACTCCCCTATATCAAAGGCACTGTTCTGACACCGAATTGTAAGGGTCCTGAAGGGGCTACTGCGGGCCTAGTTTCGCAGGGTTCATGAAGTGCACCCTTTTGGAGTAAAATATGCGCAAGGCATTGGCCCAAAATCCGAACTTGTTACGCACTCTAATTGGAATGGGTTTGACGCTGATATTGCTGCTGGCATATGCCGTTTATGGAGCCACTATAAAGAGCGAAGTTTATGTTTACAGTGCCGAATCTAATGAGTCTGCAGTGGCCTTAGAAGGGGTGGAACGATTACACAATTCCAACACTAATACGACAACATGGACATGGGATGCTGACTTGAACACCGGTAATCTCACTTGGATAAATCTAACAGGCACCGGACTCTCAGATGGTTCAACAATTTCAATATCTAATGAAGAAGGAATATACAGCCATCCAGATTTGGGCAATTCAGATGCTGAAGATTTCTCTTGTTCTGAATCTTGTTCCAAAAGTATTGAACATACTGTCAACTCTAGTGAAGGATTTGCAGCAATCATTTCATTGACTGACCCGGACCCTGCACTTAGAGGAAAAGGTTCAATCTATGCCGACTCTCAGGAGGAGGCAGAAGACAAATCCAGTAAAATTATCACGACTAAATTTGAAAGTTCTGCTGTAAGAATCACTGTTATCGAGAATGGAAACAGATCGGTTAGCCCATCAATATCATTGACCCAAGTCAACGAAGAATTATCATCGGTTGAACAGTTTAAAGTCGATGCAGCTACTGAATTTATGTGGGCATTAGCTGCCGTTATCGGATGTTTTAGTATGGTATTAGTTCCGTCATTCACCGTATATTTTGCTGCTAGGGCTAAGCAAAAGAAACTAGAAGTCAAACTTGACTTTGCAAAGGAAGCATTGGAAGAAGAATAGCGAAGGTGTCATATTGCTTGCATTATTGTGGCAGCATGAGGCCCATGCGAAGAATCGTCCCGATTATTCTAATCGCGCTGCTCTTGCCATCATATATGCCGATGGCAAATGCGGCAACTGGCCGGGCGGTCAATATTGACTTAGACATCACTGATATCTCAATCACCTATCCTGATTCTGTAAATCAGTCATTGTATCAAATGTTCTCATCTAATTATCCGATTGCTAGTTTCAATAAACCCGAAAACCTCTATGTTACCGATGGAGTTCTTGGCGTTGAAATGAATATCAATGTAGTGATTGAAAATTTAGGAACTATTCAATCTGGATTTGTGGACGTTGATATCTTTGTCTTACACAACGAATATACCAGATTTGAGTTGTTGAATACTTCTAGTGGATTAAGCCCCATACCTGGTTCATCTTCAGCATCTCTGGACATACTTTGGACTCCACATTACACTGGAAACCACACACTACAAATTTCAGTTTCAAATGCAAATGGTGATGATGATCAGTCAAATAACCAACAATCTAGACATCTAACTATTGCCTATCTTTACGATAACTGTGTCGACATGAGTCAATGGACAATTACTGGAGATTGGAAAGTCAATTCAGACGCATATGTCTCGCAGTCAAATTCATTCCATGTAGGAAATGGTCAATTTTCAACTTATTCTAGTTCAACAACATCGACATTAACGAGTCCTGTATTCAATGTCGCAGATGATACAAATGGACATAATGCAGCAATAGGTTACTCATTCTTCTACACCGGTGGTGCCGGGGCAGGAGACCAAATGAAGGGCTACATCAAAGATGACAATGGTGTTTGGGATGAGACTTTTACAATGCAGAATACAGTTGACAATAATTTCCAAGATGGAATTAGTTGGCAAACTTTCTCTGCCGCATATAATGGTAAAAACTCCCCATTAATCCCTGTTGATAACTCTCACTTTCATTCATCTACGCAATTGAGATTCACATTCACATCCGATGCCGTTGGAAATGACATTGGTTTTTGGATTGATGATATGGTAATAATTTATGATCAAGCTGCTAGAGTCACCGAATATCAAATTGATTTGGCTGGAGTGAGCACAATAGGTGGACTTCCAGGCGACTGGTCCATAACAAGATTGGAAGTGACAAATAGCGGTAATATTTCAGCAAGGTATACGCCAACAGCAGAAGGTATACCAGCTGGTTGGAGTCATTTCTTTTCAAACCCAAATGGAGTCAGTTTAGGATCATCAGGAATAGAATTACTACCGGGGGAATCTAGGTTGATTGATCTACGAGTCATGGTAGATGAAAACGCAAGCCAAGGTAATATTCCTGTAACAGTAAATGTCACATCAAATCTTCATTCTAGCGTTGAAGACGGCGTTGATACTGTTATCAAAGTATTACCAGATCGAATGCCTGAAATCATACTTCCGGAACTGACACCAAGGTGCACTCCTGGAGACACATGTTCTTTCCCGGTAGAGATTCAAAACATTGGAGAAGCAACCGATGTATTCACTTTAGCAATTGAGGACAAGAATGTACCACTCGGATGGGATTTTGAATTTGCATGGAATCAAACATTAGATATTCTTGTTAGAGTTGATACGCCCGTTAACATTTGGTTAACTGCAACAATCCCAGAAGGAGTAGAGCCGGATGTCACCGCTGAAGTATGGCTCACAGCTACAAGTTCAAATGATTCTCGAAGATCTGATGTAAAGTCAATAGAAGTTGCAGCAGCAATGATCAGTGATGCTGAAATCACAGTTGAAACAATGCAGACGGGTGAAAATATCATAGATGCCGGCCAATCCAAGGATGTTAATTTCAGAATTTGGAATAATGCTAGTCGAATTGACATATTTAGGCCACAAATAGACTACACCGAGATTAGTGGTTGGTTAGTTGAACTGCTAACCTCTCCAGACTTGGCTATATCTCCTGGATCATCGTCGACTTACACAGTACGTATTACGGCACCAGCAAATGCGCAAGCAGATGATTTAGGACCAATTATTTCTCCGAAGGCACTATCAATGCGCTCTGGTGAATTGATCACCGGAAATGGATGGCAGGGGTTAAGAGTAGACTCACTGGATAATTTATCGATATTATTACTCGAGGCTCCGAATACATTGAAGCCAGGAATTCCACAATTAATTTCTTTAGAGATTACAAATAATGGAAACGGGCCTGCAGTTGCAATGATTGACCTGCCTTGGTCTTCTGAAACTTGGACGTGGTGGGCAATACATGATGGAGCAAACGTCACTGAAGGCCTAGGTCTATCTGTATCATATGATTTGGATAATGTTAAGCAAATTGACCTTTGGATTATGGTACCCCCGTTAGAAGCACCAGGAGAATTCCATGAGATTACTATTTCAGTAGAACCACTAGGGGGATTGGATATTTATTCCACTGACAATTCTGTAATGTTTGAAGCAATTACAGAGACGATTCGTCAACCAAGACTAGATGGTTTTGCAGAAGAAATCTCAATCGAAACCAATTCAGCCCACTCTTTCAATGCCACTGCATGGAATATTGGTAATGCCCAAGACAACACAATTCGAGCGAGATTGGTAATACAATCGTCATCATCTTCAGAAATAATTGCTTTTTTATCTACATCTAATGGTCAATCAAAGAGTTCAGGAGAATGGATAAATTTGAATTTAGGACCTACAGAATCTGTTATGTTATTTGCCGACATTATTATTGCAGAGGATTGTGAATTAAATTCAATCATATCCGCTACTATAGAGCTAGAAGGAGGATTGGATGAGTTAGGAAGACCAATCACTAAGACAGTAGCTAATGTTCTTATGGTTGCTGAAAGGAGAAATGTTATTGTTAATGATATTGAGGAAAGTGTCAATGAAATTTCCCAAAAATATCCACATATTTTATGGATAAATTTGACATCTACTTCTACCAAAAGTGAAATCTTTGACATAAGTGCGAGCCTTCCAGATGGCTGGGGCGCTATATGTGATGGTAATGCATTACACATTGATACTATTCGAGTAGAAATGGATCAAGGCCATCTAACTACTCAGAAATATAACATGAGATGTGAAATTATTCGGGAATCCGGTGACTTTTCAGGAGATATTGAAATATTTATCAATGGTACAGATGGCAGAATTAATCAGACATTATCTCAAAGTATTAAATTCAGTCAACCAGTCAATGAGGAAACTTTCTCCTCAACATTGATTTATTCAGGATTAGGTATATTGGGATTAACTGTATTAACAATATTATTCATTCGCAGAAAAGAAAATCGCGAAAAAGATTTCTTTGAAGAGGAAGAATATACCGAACCTGTTGCAGGCCCTCCTGCTACTGCCTTTGCAGGTCCTCCCGCTACTACTGTTGCAGGTCCACCAGCAACTGTTCAATCAGAAAATAATGCAATGACTGAATATGAAAAGCAAGTAGCAGAATATAACCGTAAGGTTGCAGAATATGAAGCGTGGCAAGCAGCGCAAGGTTCACAGCCAGAACATGACACGACCAGCCATGAGTGATGTACCCGGTATGTGGTATGGATTACTCAGTTTGGTCGCCATCTTTGGAGTTGCCACATGGTATCTCGATAACTTTACTCAGAAAGACAATTTGAAAAGAATTGTTGGAATATGTGGAGTTATATCGATGCTATCTCTCTTATATCTAACATTTACAACTGAGGGAATGTAATGATTGAGGGTGATTGGTCACATTTTATTCCGGCCCGTCTCCCTGTAAATTGGGAGTATAGAGGCGAGCCAGGAATACATCCAGAAATTGAAGGAATTACTGGTAAAAATGTAGTATTTTTGATTGAAAAAACATTTACACGTTTTGAAAGATTACTTGCTAGATTACTACGTGCTCCAAAGATCGTAAAGCGTTCTATGCATCATACGCAATCAATGCTTTGGGAATTGATGGATGGTGAAAGGAATTTCAAAGAGATATGCGAACTCATGAGTTCACTTTACCATGAAGATATCGCTCCTGTTGAAGACAGAATCAAGGCGTATCTAGAAATATTTGTTAGACTTAATGTAGCAACTGTACTCAAAATTCGTGAAGAAGAGTAAGAATCTCTTCTGGTGGTCGCCCAATCACTGCTTTGCCATTATGTATTAGTATTGGTCTTTGAAGAGCCTTTGGTTCTGCCTGTAATAATCGATGAATTTCACTCTTATTGTTTAGATCATATTCTGACCTATTACTAATATCACTTATTCTAATTACATCAGCCAATTCCACCAAGATACTCATATCTTCTGGAAAGATGCCTTTATCCAGGTAGCGATAATCTTGGAATTCAATACCTTGTTGCTCCAACAGGGCCACTGCTTGTCGAGACTTCGAACATCTTGGATTGTGATACAGGCGCATGCTTACTGCAATATTTGGTAGTAAATCATATTGGCGACCATACCAGCCTTAGACCAATACCGTCACTGCGTTTGTCAACTGCTGAAATACCCCTAGAAGACGAAGTGGTTGATTCCGATTCCATTAACCAAGAGCCACCCTTTGTAATGCGTTTTAATCCAACAGCTGATGATGTCCATTCAGCCACATTACCATGGCAATCAAATAACCCCCAGTCATTAGATTTCTTTTGCCCCACTTCCCTAGTAGTAGCCCCAGAATTGCCAGCATGCCATGCCACCTCATCTAAATCCGCATCACGATCTGAATGAAACCATCTAGTCGTAGTACCTGCTCTGCAAGCAAATTCCCACTCATCGGCTGTAGGGAGTCTCCATAGACCAGACAAGCCTAATCTCTGTTCAGATTCACTTTCATTTAATCTTGATATGAATTCCTGAACATCAAGCCAACTTACACTTTCAACAGGCCTAAGCCCTGAGGACCAACCGTCCTGGAATTTAGATGGATTGTCACCCATTACAGCAGTCCACTCCACTTGCGTAACAGGTCGAGCACCAATGAAAAAGGGCTCTTTTAGGATTATATCTCCTAACTCTCCCGGCTCGATTAAGATGAAAGTACCGCCATTTTCGTTGCCAAATGTTGGTCTCATATTTAACCTGAGAAAGGAATCATGTATGAAATGAGCGGGAACGCATACGGACAATCCTTATCCCATATGGGAATGACAACAACATGGTGACCCCATGTCCGATGGTGAGAATCTCAACCCAATCGATGCTGCGGCTGAAATTACTGACGCTATGATGAACTCATTAGCAGATGTTGTAAAAACTGCAATTTCTTCTCCAAATATAGAACAAAATAATGATGACGAAGTTGTTACAGAAGAAGATACTAATTCACAAGAAGATGAGGATTTAGTTATCGATACTAACGTTGATGACCTGGTAACAGAAGGTGAAGCAGCACATCGTTCAGGAGACCATGCAGCTGCATTATCTGCATTCAATAAGGCAATAGCATTAGACCCCTCAAACTCAATGGCATGGTTCAACAGAGGAGTCTTACTAGAAGCAGAACAAGACCCAAAAGGTGCAAGACAATCATTCGTAATATGTTTGGACTTGGACCCGGAACATGGACCGGCTCTAGCAAATCTAGCTGTACTATTGGATAGGCTCGGAGAAATGGATGGCGCTGTCGAGATTGCCCACAGGGCGCTACAGTTTTTCCCGGGTCATCCGCATTTAGTCACAATCATGGATTCGAATAGAGAAGCAGGGGGCGTTATTCACAATACGCCTACTGTAATGCCACACACTCAAGAAAAGTTGGTTGAACAGAATATTACTGCCACTGTTGGTAATTCTGTTAATGATTTATTTGAAACAGAAAATGTTTCCGAAGTTTCAGTTGAAAATTTCGAAACTCAAGTTGTGGAACAGATACCTGAGGTTGTAAACGAACCTGTAGAAGAAAAAGTCGACCTAGATGCACTATGCCAAACAGCAACTTCTATGATGACTAATGGTGATGCATCCGGAGCACTTCAAATTCTGAAAGAACATTTACATGGCGATGCTGCACAACACTTCGACTCTTGGAGAATTGCAGCAGGAGCAATGGCAGCGATGGGGCTAGATGATCACGCAATAGGTGCATACTCTCATGCGATAGGTCTGAATTCTAATCATGCTAAGTGTCATTTTAATTTGGGCGCACTGCATGAAAGAAAGGGTAATTCAAATGAGGCATCGAAATGCTTCACAAATGCTCTGGCTAGTGATTCAACTTACTCAAAAGCCGCAGAACGTTTAGCCAATATTTCAGAAAACACAGGCGATGTTGAAAGCCTATTGAAAGCTAGACGACACTTGATGAACCAGGAAGGTGGACACCATTCACTTGCCTTACTTTTAGTGGAGTTAGCAGAAGGTGAAGCTAAGATCCTTGAAAATACTGCAGGCTTACCACCTACAATACCAGAAGGCCCTGCGCTAGCAGCAGAAGCGGTATCCCTATGTGAAGTAAATACTCAGTTGATGGGTCGCGCACTATCAGCAGCAGGCAACCATACTGATTCTGTTAAGTGCTGGAAGGGAATGATCCAATCCGATAAGAACAATCCAGAATTATGGACTGGTCTTGCTCGTTCTCTCGAAGCCGCAGGAGATATGGCGACTGCACAAAGATGTCATGAGAAAGCACATCTCTTGCAAAATCCAACTCCTGTAGAAGTTGTACCTGAAATACCGATGAAAGAGCCGGACTCTGAACCGATTACGGAGCAGTCTCCTGCAGAAGCCACCCCTCTATCTGAGCCTACAACATATACAGAACCTGTAGTTAATCAGGCGGAATTTACAGCTCCTACTCCATACACCTCCCCACCAGTAGAGATTGCAGTTCAACCACAAGTAATTCCCGAATTGTCGGCACGCCCAGAACCAACCATTACAGTGTCAGAACCACGACCAGAAGTTGATTTGGCTGCTGCAGCATTGGAAGCAACTACAAGGATGGATAATATTACTGGTATCGATTCAAACTCAAATGCCATTGCTAACCAAGATATTGAATGGTACAATAAAGGTGTAGGCCTGATTGAAGATAAAAAATACCGTGAAGCATTATCTTGTTTTGATAGAGCATTACCATCTTTTGCAGATGATGATGAGATGGTCATTAGAATATTAAATGGAAGAGGAAATGCTCTTTACTATCTAGAAGAATATCCAAAGTGTGTGGAATCTTATCACAAAGCCATGGTAATAAATCCAAGCGGAGTCCAGGGTAAAACGCTTTACAACATGGGAACTGCATATGCTGAAATGCAAAGGTTTGGAGATGCAATAAAGTGCTTTGAACAGGCAGCACCAAGAGGATTGGATAAGGACCAACAAAAACTAGCAAAAGAACAAATTAGACGATGTAATATTCTGCTTAAGGAACAGCAACGTAAGATGAGTTGATGCAATGAGTATTGAAACAGCCTCACAAATTATTGAGCGCCTAATTGAAGGCGGACTAGAAGAAAAATATGCTCGTATTGTTCTAGCACTTTGTGCACAGCCCCCCCTAAAGGCCAGCGAAATTGGGAAGTTAGTATCCATATCTAGAATGGATGCTTACAATAGTCTGAAAAAATTGCAAGAAATGGGATTTGTCAAAGCAACACTTGACAAGCCAATGAGATTCACTGGAATTCCAGTATCAGATGTATTCAAGCAGATGATTAAACGTGAAGAAGCTAATGTTAGGAGACTTCAGCAACACTTGGATGAATTGAAATCTGATTCCGTAATCATAAATTCAGATATCTCTATACAATCAAATGAAGCATTGTTCACTGTTGTAAAAGATAGGCACAACATATACGCTACAATAGAAAACATCATTCAAGAATCGGAAAATGAAGTATGGATGATGTTATCAAAATGGGGAATTTTGCATCTAATGAGATCAGGAATAGTAGGTTCAATAACTGAAGCGTTAGATAGAGGAATTAACATAAAAATAGTTGCAGATATTGAAAGTAAAACTATTCAATTCTATGAAAAACTGGATAAGAGAATCGAGATACGTCATCACATTGGTCAATCACAGATGGGCGTGTATGTTGATGGTGAAGTAGGGGTGCAAATTGTACATTCCGAGATCAACCCGACAGGTCGAGGAAAAGAAGATGCAGCGCTACTTGTAGAATCAAGCGATTACATGAAAGCGCAAATAGAATTGATTCAAGTTAACTGGAATGAAGGCGTTGCTTTCGAATCTGCAAGAGCAAGAATTGTTGATGGAATGATTACTGAACCATTGAAATTGAAAATTGGTAAAGGCTCATTTTATCACCGATTGCGTGGATTAATAGGTAATCAAGAAGGTCTTGGTTTTACTAATGCGGTTTTAAGGAGGCCAGATGAACCGCTAACTCTTGGTATTTCTGCTGCTTCACTAAGCGAATTAGGAATTGACATGAGTGAAATTCTTCGAAGCGTAGGCCAGAGAATAGGTAGAGAACTAGCCCTCGAACTGCGAGAAGAGGTAGAGGATGAAGCCTTTTGGAACCGCCTAATCATCCAATGGAAGAATTTGGGTATGGGAGAACTCGAAATTGATACAATTCCACCGACACTAGTTACTGTGAAAGACTCAAACAGTTGTGAGAAAAACCCACAACTAGGTACTTTTTTGTGCCACATGGATGAAGGTGTATTGGAAGGGATTCTCATTGAAAGACATGGTTTCGATGCAACTGCATCAGAACGTCTTTGCACATTGAAAGGACAAGATCATTGTCTATTCGAAATATCAGTACCGTTGCTTGAGTAAGCACACAGATTGATATGAGTCCACCATCTGGGCTATACATGGACTGCAATACATGTGATACTGCACCAGCCGTCGTTATCAATAAGCCAGATGTGATCGATGTCAATTTGTCAATAACTGAAAAGGCAAAAGAAATGCTATCATCCGCATTTGGAGATGATATGTCTCATTCACTCCTCGTGGGAGTTTTATCAGGTGGATGCTCCGGATACATGTATGACTTACAAATTGTAGAATCAACTGATCAAGATTGCCAGGTTATAGAAATTGACGGGTTCAAAGTGCTAGTTCCAAATGCAACTTCACACCTATTAGATGGAATTGAAATCGATTATATTGACCGCCTTATGGGTGGTGGATTCAAAATTAACAATCCTAATGCTTCAAGTTCTTGTGGCTGCGGCGAATCTTTCTCCTGAGTGTTGATCGAATGGGTGTCGTCAAACTCGACGCTTATGTGCTCATATTACGTGGCAAAGACGCGCTTAAGTTGATTGATGGATTATCGACCAATAAAGTCGAATCTTCATGCTCAACAGTTTTTACTACAAATGCTGCTAAAGTAATCGACATGGCTAGTGTAATTGTAATGGATGATTTCATTGCATTGGTCGGACATAATCCGTATAAGCAGAATATTTTGCAACATATTTCCCAAAAAATACTCAACCAAGACATTACAATCGGCGATGCTACTTCGTCGAATAAGGTCTATTTGTCAACCACAAAAATATCGCCGCCTGAGGGTGTAACAATGATAGAAACATTCCGAGGTTGGGTCTTGGTAGCTCCAAATAGTGTTGATATTACAATAACTATGAGCCAGAGTGAATTCGATGATTATAGAGTTGAGAATATGATCCCAATGCAGGGATTCGAGATAACACCAAAAAATCATCCGCTAGCATGCGGTCTAGGGCATTTGGTCCATGAATCAAAAGGATGCTATATTGGGCAAGAAGTCCTCGCAAGAATGCGTAGTCGTGGAAAGCAAGGTAAAGAATTAGTTAGATTGCCAAATCCAGTAGATAGTGCTACAACTATCGGTAAAAATAACTCATTAGTAATTCAAAGAGTCGGAAATAATACACGTAATTAGTGCCTTAGATGACCACAATTCAAACATCAATTATTAGAATTCGAAATTTTGATAGTTACTGTACAGTGAAACATAGTAGAAATACTCCAAACTTACAATAAGGGATTTCATCCCCCCAGAAATATGAACAGATTACTGTATTTTCCAGTCCCTGGTCGCGGAGAAGCTAGTAGAGTCGCATTATCGTTGTCCAAATTAGAATGGGAAGATGTTGAAGTCAACGGGGATACTTTCAATCAAATGCGTAATGATGGAGAATTACCTTGGGACATGTTGCCAGTACTTCAAACTCCGAACGGAACATTGGCTGAATCTTCTGCTATTCTCAGATATGCAGGGGGCTTTGCCGGATTGATTCCTACCGACGCCTATCAAGCAGCAAAAGCTGACGAATTCATGGATGGAATGGGGCCTCTAGCAAGAGCATTAGACACAACATTTGGAATTCCAGATTTTGATGAAAGAGTAGCCAAACGTAAAGCTATTTTCGAAGTAGGTGGTCAAGGTG
>MDSV01043833.1_pt1 | contig 13119 bp, 8 predicted proteins | sample 810851 | NCBI WGS metagenome assembly MDSV01 (sample SAMN05326640, study PRJNA326480) | marine metagenome | isolation source: seawater | place: Atlantic Ocean: North East | collected 2012 | reverse complement strand
GGGTCATCGTGTTCTAACAAAAATACTCCCGAATCATCCATTGATATGAATAAACCATCGCTTATCTCCTCATAATTCGAATATGCTAAGGGGACAGACCAGGAAAAATCACCATCTCGATATGAATACCAAGCTTGCGTCTCAAACATAGCGGCATTCCAATCATAACCATCCTCCTCGGTGACTGGAAAAATACCATTTGACCCCCCGGAGAAAATCGCCGCTGCAATTCTTATGGATGAGTCCTTAATACGCTGTATACCTTCGGTCCAGGATAGCCCCATCGCCTCAGTATCCTCTTCATTTGACCACATTGTTGCCCCATTAACATACAAAGCCTTAGCTGTTGATGTACGTGATAAATCCAAAAGCGGATCCTCTTTTTGAGAGAGAAATCTACTACTCCAAATTTCTACTCCCGGCCTTCCTGAGAATTGGAGAATTTTTCCATTATCAGAGAATATGATATCTTTCACGGCCACTCCACGGTTCTCAAGGGGAAATATGATATCAAAATCACCATCTTCTTGAATCCTTGTGATGTCTTCGACCCCATCTCTCAGGTAGAGCTTCCATTTCTGCTTCAGAAAATCGATCGCGAAAATCCGCTTGTCATCAGGAATATCACTCCATCTTTCCGACAGTCTCGCAATTAATCTCCTAGCGCCTACGGAACCATCAATATCAGAGCTAGAAAGCTCAGATAAGAATTCCTGTGATGAGCTATCCAGGCCTTCGACTGGTATACAGTTTCCAACTAAGATTTCGGCCTCTTGAAAAGTCTCTACAATAATCAGCTCGTCATCTATTTTGTGCCAATCTCTCGTCTCTGGGTGGAAGAAACGAAGATGCTCTCCTCTGTAAATATCTGGTATAGGGCCACCAACTAATTCTTTCATCAAGTCATATATCGGCTTTTCAATATCTTCTTCAGATGCCCCCTCTCTATCCAGCAGGCAAAGAAACATTCTTTCAGGAATTGGACTATTTCTAGCACCCATGCTCTTGACATCTTGCACAGTGATATTTTTTCGAATCCAATGTACGTCATCCTCTTCAAAGTAATCAAAGGGAGATACCAATTTCCCATTGAGTGTAATATGAGGGTTCTCTTTCCTATCTCCCCAATAGCGAAAGAACTCATCTGTAGGAAGAGGGAAATCCTCCCATTTACATAGGGCATCTATATCCTCCTCAAAACCGTCTTGTCTTCCGATTGGCACCCATCTCATTTCATTGAATGAACCACTCTTTTCCTCTAGCATGCCAGGATTTTTGATGATATATACAGCTATCTTGGCCAACTTCCTAAATCTCTCTTCCTCACTTAGGGCGAAACCATCTAAGTCCCCCCCAATCAACCCTCTTATCGACTTCTCGATGTGTCTGAATTCTACATTCTCCTTTGCCCCTCCAAACTCCTTGGTTAACATCCATTTATTGGCATCTCGATTTTCATCTAAGATACTATGGTGGGGTACTCTAATTTTAGAACCCTCATCTTTAGAATTCAGAAGTCCGAGTGTGACATCATCAATATACAGGACGAAATCTTTGGCTTTACCCCACTCTCCATCAATGTCCAGGAACATTGGGGCCTCGTTAAGCAAATCACCAAGTGACGAGCCCCCTCCTCCAGAATCAATATGTTCCTTTATCAGCATTAAGAATTCCATTCTGATTGAATCGATCAAATCATCCTTAGGATTATCCATGTCCAACCATTTTACCAACTCTTCTCTGTCGAAAAGAGAACTCCTCCAAATATTCTTCAGGCTTCCTTTCACACTCTTCTTTCCAAAGAACCTTATCAGTCCTACTTTGGAATTTGACACTAGACGATTATTGAAATGCTCCCCAGATACAGCAGTAACAATCCTATCTTTTACACAAACCGGCAAAATATCGTCTAATGCATCTGGACTGAAAATGTGAGTTCTGGAGAACTGATAGTCAGTCCTTTCAGAAGGTATATCCTTGTTCACCCTCTGCTCTAAATCATCCCACTGTAGTATTGTATCACAATTCGTACACTCTGTATCATACCCTACCTGTGGGGGATTGATTGCATCACACTCCGGGCATTTGATGCTATGATGGAATCCTCTCAGAAAGATTCTGTCACCTACTCTGCATGGAATGAAGTTATTCCTGATTAGGTCGTCTTGATGGGCTTTGCTATCGGGATGCAGTATCTGATCAGCAAGCCTGGAAAGTGTTTGTATGAACCCCGGCTCTAGCTTTTTGAAACGTTCATCTCCAGAGATTTGTAATTCAGCCATCTGCTTAAGAACATCGTTCACAGTAGCCTCACCGACTTCTAAGTCCGCCAATTCAGGATGAATCTTGAGCCCCTCTCCACGAATCTCCTTGAACTCACTTAGATTTTCAGGAATAACGCTGAAACTCGTCTTTGAGCGCATCGTCCCCTTGTCATCCGGATATACAGGACCATTGAAGGCACTGTCAATCCAATAAATCAGCCTCGCTAGAGCAATCTTAGAATCGATTGGTAAATCACCCCAGTCTGCTGTCCCGGCCTTTTCTATAATCGTTCTCTTAGTCTCTTCATCGAGGGCGGATGAAAACGCGGTCCTTTTCCTTAGGTGAGATTTGATCCCCTCTATGACAGCCGTGCCATGGTCACCGGATAGGACATATTCGAATGTCAATCCCGTCATTACATTTAGTTCCATCATCTCCAGTACTCTCGCAAGTCCGGAATCATACTTTCCATCGGAATTTGTCGGTATCACGATATCCTTAATGTTGCACGACAATCCCTTGGAGTCTATGATCCAATCTATATCACACAGTGGGTGGTACCCAATTCCAGTCTTGCCCCATCCCAACTCTCCAGAGTCAGTCCCCAGTAAATCCTCTTCAGATGGAAATCCCGATTGTTCAATTCCCACCGAGGTAGGCCACCAATCTCCGATAGCTGTCGGAAGGCCTTGTAGAAGCCCGAACCTCCTATCCTCGACCCTAATAGAATCGTCATCCCACCGAAGCTTTCTGTAAAGCTCTTTGAACACCATTGAGTGGAGCCAGAATGAAGTCCTAGTGCAATCAGAGTTCCATTTCCTCATATCTCCATCGCTTTCGCACTGCTTTCTGTTTTCCTGAACATACAAATCCGCGCTTATCATAAACCTATTTTGGGTGGTTACTCCAAGTGGGAGAATGCTATGCAATAGGGTTTTTCTAGGGTCTATGAATCTATCCAGAATTGGGCCTATGTCATCTATTGGAAAGTGTATATGAACAACCGATGTTCTATCTGGTATCCAATCTCCGATTCCCAAAATACAATGTGGACATTCAAAGCGATTGTGGGCATGTATTGCACCATTGGAAGGAGATTTCCAAGATTCCATTAACACTTCACAATCAAACTCTTCAATACCTGTGTCTCCATGTACTGAGCACCAACCATGCATCATCCTGATGGTATCGCAACTACCCGTCAATAGGCTTCTATCAAACAATTTAGTGTCCAAGGGTCCACGAATGTCCCGCATCGAAAACTCGGCCTCTGATACACTAAGAGTCACCATCTCGGTATCAAAGTCCCCGGCCTCTAATCCAGAGTAATCCTCCGTAGAATAACAGTGACTCCTCCCAGCCTCATAAATCTTAGAGCCCTGTTCAAAACACCATACGAGTGTCAAGCTCTCTATGGACTTACAAAACTGTATTGCGAATGGTGCATAATTGCAACAGTGATCGTAGTATTCTCTCTTCGACTCAACAGTCCAGCTCCTGAATACACTATCCCGGAAAAGACCTTCATAATCTCCATATTTAGCTTCCTTATCGTCCTCTGTCCTCCACTCCGTCTTGAATAGTACGCCCATCATATCTTTGCTTCTGGAATCCATATCAAACGGGCAAATTATCTTCTCTTCCTTCTCCAAGATAGGGTCCCATGTCTGTACGCCTCCGCCTGCTTGTAGCTTAGCTGGATTGGAACGGAGAGAGACTCTACCATCGTTCCCTCCCCGTTCCTCGTAGTCTCTATCTCTCCAATGTATTTCGAACATATTTCCGATTCTGTATACTAATTCAAAACCAGTCCCATGTCTTCCTGTTCGCCCCTCCTCGGTCAAGCCAGAGATCTTCTCCTTAACCGAGTTCAGATTGAATAAATCCCCTTTAATCAATTTTTCATTCTCATCTCTCTCTCCATTGTAATTGAACGTCTCACCATCATTTGTGATGTACAACGCACTTTCTGTGAAGATTAAGTAGACGCCCTTCGCATTCCTATCATCGGCGTTCTGAATGAGCTCTTTCAGAAACGGTACCCCCGGAGGCTCAACTACCGAATTTGAGTTTACCAGCTGGTTTCTCCTGTCAGAGAAGTAAGCAGTTCCCTGGCCACCCCAGTCAATTTCTGTCACTCTTCACTCACCTCTTGTACCTCCAAAAGTAATCTCTGGCTTAATTTCACACCCGTCACGGAGGCTAAACTCCGTGCCGACTCTCTAAGAGCATTTCCTTTGTTACGAAAATCCTCTCCTTCTAACTCTCTTCCCTCTTCAATCAATCTACTGGATATCGCGAACATTCTCCTGGCTTCCGCATTGAGTTTCTGTTTCTCCCAAACAACCGAAGATTGGTATTCACTTTGCATTCGCTCTTCTAGTAACTCTATATCAGAAGATTGAAAATTATCTTTCCCCCAATTATCAATCAATACGCCCTCTTTGGAGCATCTAACTACGATATTTTTCCAATGTCTCTCAGGGAGCTCAGTCAATGTCGAATCATTGGTACCGACCACCAAAATTGAAGTGGTCACCACTTCTGATTGGCTGTTGACTATTTCATAGATTCTCACTGAGTCATAGCCAAGGCTCTGAATACCTATAATTGGAATATCCACGTCTTCTCTCGGTGAAGAGGCTCTGACTAGGCACAGCAAGCTACGTTTAGTCTCGTCTGCAACAGGCAACCAATCCGGAAGCGATATACGAATATCAAATGAAGATGTGCCCGGGTGATAAGCGGCCTCCATTTCTTCCCTGACTTTATCTGGACTGTCGGAAGATAGGATGAAAGGCTCGATGTTGTTACCCTCCGGAACAGATATTTTTACCAACCCCCGACGATTAGATATCGACTCATATGAAAGAGACGTATCACTGGGAAGGATTTTACTGATTGTGGTTCTCATAGCGCCCCTTGCCAGAGATGAGAAATCAGGATTGACCATGAAATCAAGGCCCTCTGGCAAAAACTCCTCATCGAAGCCTCTCAAATCCAAGCTCGATACCAGCTCAAGATTCCAATTCATCAGACCCTCCCTCCATCTATCCGTCACGTCCCCAGCAATCTCAGAACTGATAAAACTCTCAGGCATTATCGGACGCATCCCCCCGACATTGCTTTCGAACTGATTTATTCTGGTAGCCATTCCTTGGAGATTCCGGTGATCCGCCTTGCCTTCTGAGAGAATATACCTTACCTCTACTATCTCAGACTTCTGCCCTATTCTATCCACTCTACCAATTCGTTGCTCGACTTCCTGTGGGTTCGTCGGAAGATCATAGTGGATAATAGAGTCAGCACTCTGTTGAAGGTCAATCCCTTCTTGCATTTTTCTAGTAGCCACAAGAACAGGAAACCCATCCGCATCAAAGTTTTTGAATGCCGCTACCTCTGAATTTCTCAACTCATCATTAGAGTAGCTCGCAGAGTAGAGCCTCAAACCAGGTATTCTCTCTTCAAGGCCCAGTGTACTACTCGTAAGTCGGTCGAAGGTAGGCCTCCATCTGGTAAAAATCACAACTCCTCTCCTACCGTTTTCTTTGAGTTCAGTAAGCACTTCAACCAACCTCTTTTCCTTAGATCCGAGCTTGTAGTTCGACAGAAACATAGCTAGTTTCAAAGCCTGTTCACGAGAACTTTCTGCGATACCACCCGAATCCAAGATTCGCCTCAAATGACTGTGGAATGAGATAGGAGAAGAGGATAGCTGAAGTTTATGTTGACCCTTAGAAAGAATACCTTCAATTTTCTCGATAGCCGATTTTTCGGATTCACGTCTGGTCATAATTTCATTTACAGGATCGTATATTTCCTCAGATATATCTGATGGTGTTACTATATCCGCAGGCGGAACGTAACGTCTTGCAAGTGAGCCAGAGATATCAGATAGACGGGTCCTTGTAATCCAGCTAGCAAACGGGGAATTGTTTGCTAATTCAGCAGCAAGCGATGCTCGTTCTGAAAGTGATATTTCGTCTACATTATTGCATCTGTTAATCAATTCCAAATTATCGATGGCCGGTGCTAAGCGTCTGAGGCATCTTGACCAGGCTTCACCATCAAACTCCTCTCTTGAGAGGATATTATTTGCTTCAACTACTACACTATGCCATTCCAGTGTATCGCTAAATTCACTATTCTCTGTAACCCAAGGACGTATGATTTGAGAGATATCTTCCAGATTGTCTGTATCATTCCAAACTGGAGTGGCCGTCAGACCCACTCTCGACGATGATACTGAAGAAATGACATCAGCCAGTCTCCTCCTTACAATGATATCTTCCTGAAGGCCAATCAAATTGTGTATCTCGTCAAAAATTACAAGGTCAACGCCCTTAATGTCCCCTGAGAGCATTGACTCCTCCAGGGAATCGATTATTTCTCTGCCCTTATCATATGACGATATATACACCTCAAAACCGTTGTCATCTCCCTCGAGCCATCTCTTCAACGTACCTCCAGTCGAGGCCTTGCCACATCTTATTCCAAACCCCCTGTAGAGTACCCCCTTCCATTTATCGGCTACTGCGGCGGGACAAAGAACAATAGCACGAGATATTTTTCCATGAAATAAACCATGTCGAAGAATATGTCCCGCTGAATACGTCTTCCCTGTCCCAACCTCATCTGCTATCAGAATCCCTTCCCTCCTAGAAGCCCCCTCAAAGATTGCTAGGGCCCTGAGCTGATGGGCCATCAATTCCACACTCATGCTTCTGTTTGTTCCAGCTGTACGGCAAATCTCTCCATGGAGATATTTGAAAGACAGCTCGGAACAAATCTCAAACGGAGAACCAGCGGAACGACACCATCTGGAAAGCTCTTTCAAATCTAGATAATTATCCTTATTCTCAGATCTTCCTTGAGAGTCATCATTTACAAGAGAGAATCTTTGTTTTCCTCTGATAGAATCTTCCCTGGCAATCCAAAAGGCCCCCTCTGAATCTCTAACAACTGACTGCCTCACAAAACCCTCTTTGGAGGCGCCTACCCCAGATTCATCACCGAGGACCCCCCGCACATACGTTGTAACGATGCCCACTGTTTAATTGAAGCGGTGTGAAAAATCGATAAATCTACCTATTTTGACAGATTCCAAACCATACCCCCGCTCAATTCACGAAGCTTCTCACGTGGTATCAGTAGGTTTATCGGTTGCTCAGGAAGATTCCTAGAAATTCGAACGCGAAGGCCTGCCCATTGTAATTCGTCATCCTCACCATTTCGTAACCGGTCAATCACGTCCTCCAGAAACCCCGATTTTCTTGATGCCCCCTTTCTAACCCATCTTCGTAAGACTTTCACACCAACAAGCATCACTTCCGCACGTACGATATCTTCCATCTTCTCTAGTGGCTCTCCCATCGTCCGGGGCCAGATACACATCCAATGGGTAGTTTCTCTGTATTGATTCATGTCCATGAACCACCCTCCCATCTCTCTACCATCAAGCATCCATTGCAGCTCAAAAGCAAAGGTCTTGAGATCCATCTTGTGGGCCCACGATGTCGCAGCCTTCTCATCGATTTTCATTTCACCTTCAATGTCTTTGTGTGTTGCGAACAAATCGATTCCTGCCAATTGCCTTTCCTTGTCATTGACCCTGCCTGTACTCTGGAAGTGCTTTGGATACAGATGGTAATCTAGGTACTCCGCCACCGCACGTTCGCGATGTGAATCACGGCCAAAGGCCGGTCGAGAAAATCGTCGCATTTTCCTTAACCCTATGTGATTTTAATGTCCCCCAACGGCTTATTTACCTTCGGAATGGTGCTTAGGACATGGGCGTGCAAAAATATTCAATCAACCTCTCCGATCACCTATTGAATTCAACCAAAGAATTGGCCGAAATTGAAAATTTTGTCAGTCAAATCCGAGCACCCATGTGCCCTGGTTATGTTTCGGAAAAATATCCTGTAAATCAGAAAATACTCAATGCAATGTTTAGACATAAAATGCACGGGGAATGGGGTTGGGAAAAAGACCCGCTCGTCGATCCAACTTTAGGTAAGGGTGTAGAGGGGGACTTCTCAAAGAAATTAGACAGCGGTCTCAATGTTTTCGTGGAAGTTGAATTTGGAAATGTGGCATCAATTTTCAGAGATTTGTTCAAATTCATCTACATGAAAGTGATTGGTACGTATGACGTTGGTATCCTAATTGTCCCATGTGGGAAGGATAATTTTAGCAAGGAGATTGAAGGAATCTATTCTTTTGAGGGCGTCAAAAAAGTACTGGACGAATCCAAGGGCTCAATTTCCGTCCCTGTACTCCTATTGGGAATTGAACCCGACAGAAGTCAAGACATTGATTGCTATGCATTGGAGCCCAATTGGTATCCCAATCGAGATTTAGAAGTAGGGGAAAAGAGCCCATGGAAAAGCCAATCCAAGGATTTCTGGGATGACTTTGTGGCCAGACACGAGGACAAACTCTTCTAATTGGGTCTGATAACATCGTCGATCGGAGTCTTCATTAACCCCGAGCATAACCAATGTTGTATGACACTCACTGCCGCCGAGTTGTTCGCAGGAGTAGGCGGTTTCAGACTAGGCCTCGAGGGGCGACCAGGGTCGAGAAAAAAAGGCCCCTTCAGAGTTATTTGGGCAAATCAGTGGGAACCATCATCTAATCGCCAACATGCCGCGGAAATTTACGCCAATCGTTGGAATCTAGAGGAGGAACTACAAGATAGCCGGGTGTTTTCTAATGGTAGTAATGAGGTTTTAACGAATATAAATATTGAAGAAGTATCAAGTTCACAAATCCCTGCTCATGATTTACTATGTGGGGGATTCCCTTGCCAAGACTATTCTGTTGCTCGGACCCGTTCTGGAGAGATGGGAATCAAAGGTGAGAAGGGTAAACTCTGGACATCGATTCGCAGAATTATCGATGAAGCTGAACCCAAACCCCGGATCGTACTCTTAGAAAATGTACCCCGATTACTGAATTCCCCCGCCGCCCATCGGGGTCTCAATTTCACAGTGATTCTGAACGATTTACTAGACTTAGGTTATGATGTCGAATGGCGAGTCATCAACGCTGCTGACTATGGATTTCCACAAAAACGAAAGCGGGTTTTCATCATCGCCTATCTGCGGGGTTTAGTACCAACTCCTGTTACTCCTGGCGAAATCAAGCAATGGCTTGGATCAGATGGACCATTTGCTGAATCATTTCCAATCACAGGAAAATCACCGAGAGAGAAGATTAAGATAATTCTAGAACCGAATCCACGTAATAAATCACCATACAAGAATACTGGATATGCATGGGTGGATGAAGGGAACAATCATTACATGTTAACGGCTAAAACCAAGGCCGATTATGCAGGCAAGAATCAGAAATTGGGTGACGTGGTTGAAACTTTACATAATCCCGATTATGAAGTCGTAGATAAGGAAAAATTGAGAAAATATCGCTACATAAAAGGTGAACAAAAGGAATGGAGAATTCGTAAAGCAGATATGGATATTGCCTTAGCTATCGATGCAGGCAACGGAATGAACCTTTGGGAATATTATCAGGTATTGACTAAAGAATATGATAGTAATAGTTGGACACGCAGCCGTAATAGTTCTGGATATAAATTAGGGGTTGAAAGTGGGATCATATACAACTATACTGCTGGCAAGATGGCCTTCCCAGACTCACTCTCAAATCCCTCACGAACCGTGGTTACTGCTGAAATAGGAAAGTCCGTATCTAGAATGAGGCATGTCATTGAATATGAACCAGGGAAATATAGAAGATTGATGCCAGTTGAGTTGGAGCGTTTGAACGGCTTTCCCCCTGATTGGACTAAATTGGAAGGGACTTCAGACTCCAGAAGGGGCTTCCTGATGGGCAATGCGTTGGTTGTGGGGATTATCCAGAGATTGGCGCCATACATAGCGACATTACTTCATAATGGAGTTGATACCTAATGTCATCATCACCGAGGCCAGTATTGAAATGGGCAGGTGGTAAAAGACAGCTTCTCGATGTCATCGATGCCAACCTGCCTGCCGAGCTGATCAGTGGAGATATTGCTACCTACGTCGAGCCCATGGTGGGAGGAGGGGCCGTCTTCTTCCACATGAAGCAGAGATATGGCAAAACCCTGGCTAACTACTACATCTCCGACTACAACTGGGACCTCTTCGTCCTCTATAGGGTCATCAAGACGAGAGTGGGGGCCCTCATCGAGGAGCTGCAAACGCTAGCGGACGAGTACCTCCCCCTGCCACCCACACAGCAGGGCGACAAGGAGGGAGAGAGGATATCGATGTACAAGCGCATCCGAGAGGAGTACAACGAGGACGCTTGGGACGAGGATCGGTATCTGAGGAATGGTACCAGCTTCCGTAGGAGAATGACAGACAGATGGGTCCGTAGGGCCGCGATGACGGTATTCCTCAACCGGACATGCTTCAACGGGCTCTATCGGGTTAACAGCTCCGGCAAATTCAACGTCCCGCACGGCCGTTACGCCAAGCCAGATATCGTAGCGGAGGACAACCTTAGAGCAGTAAGCCGAATCCTCAGAGACGTGAAGATATCCGTAGGGAGCTATGAGGACAACCTAGAGATGGCCGATGAAAAGACGCTCGTCTACTTCGACCCGCCGTACCGACCACTTCCTGGAACTCCCTCTTTCACAGACTATCACAAGGCGACATTCGGCGATGCCGAGCAGGAGACGTTGGCGGGAGCTTTCAGAGAACTGCATCAGAGGGGGGCTAAGGTAATGCTCAGTAACAGCGATCCGAAGAACACCGATGATAATGACGAATTCTTCGATGAACTATACTCTGAATTCAATATCCGAAGAGTTTTAGCGAACAGAGCCATTAATTCAGATGGTGCAGGGAGGGGAACAATCACGGAGATTCTTGTCACTAACTACGGAGGCCAAACATGAACCTAAATCAAGAATCGATAATGAAAATCCTAGAGAAATCAATGGAACCTGGAAAATGGTACGAGGTAAAGGAACTAATCCGCCTACTAGAGTCAGAGTATAGTGACTTCACTGACTGGGATATGTCCCCGTTGAAATCGGAGCCAAAACGGCCACGTTGGCACAGGTTGGTGACGAACGCGGTGAGGCTGAGTCCAGGTAGGGACGACTTTCCACAAAGCAATGTCTGGGTTAATCTCAGGACTAGGAAGCCCAAAAGAAACTACGAATATTCAATCAGGCCGATTGATTTAGTTGAGCAACAACTGGTCATCGAATCGGAGTCAGACGACGGCTCTGGGTTCGTATACGCCATAACGAACCGCTCTTGGGAGGGCTGGGTTAAAATCGGGATGACAATAGATTTGCTGAAGAGACACACAGCATACCAGATGTATTCACCACACAGGGACTTCGCGGTTCTTTGCTCGACACGGGTACTAGACCGACGAGTAAGCGAGGCACTGGCACACAAACTAGCTTCCCACTCAGCAACGAGAAGATCCGGTGAGTGGTTCAAAATCGACACTGATATCGTTACGGACATCATCAACAAGCTTTAGAAATCACGCATCTAATAAATTCTGAAGCTCATCGAGGGCCATTTCCCTTTCTTCATCACGAACTTCTCTTCTAATCTCCTCGCCATCAAAATAAAACCTGCCAGCACTAGCCAGAAAAAGCTCATGCCTCACTCTCTCCAAAACCTTCTCTCTCCCATATACCCCAATTTCATAGATGAAATAATCCAAGAAGTCTTCATGAGAATCGAACCTACCTTCATTGGGCCCATCTGTATAGATCCCCTCATCGGAAAATGCCACGACCCATCGATCAATTAGCAAAAGCTCTGTTTTCTCGGGAAAGTGCCCCTCTGAGAGAAACTCATGCCACGCTTCATCTGCTACGTCATACATGCCCGCGTTTTCAGAATAATCACCCAAAACAGATCCGTAAGCATCCAGCAAGACATGCCCAAAAATCGGGTCCCTACAAAGGTCGTACAAAATCATATACCATTCGTAATACTTTCCAAACCGATAGTCCAAAGAACTCCACATCCGGTAACTGATGACTGAGATTTCTAGCTGTGTTAATTCTTCAGGCCATCCCTCATTCCTGATTTCTTCGTATGCTTCCTCCCCAAAGAATTCCCAAAAAGAACCGAAACCATCCGACGCTGGCCCTCCATTTTCCCGAACTTTAGCGATTATCCCCTTTGCAATCTCATTTATAATTCCTGAATGCATATTGACGGACAACTCCTAAAACCACTCTATCTCTAACTTGCTGATATGTTCTATCCCGCCAATCTCGCATTCCCATATCGTATGAACACTCCAACCAAGATCAATGAGAGTGGCCTCCTTTCGCTTGTCCCTCTCCACGTTCCTCTCAAACTTCTGTCCCCAGTAATCCGAATTGGTCTTCGGTAATCCTAGGTTGCATGTCGGACACCTGTGCCAGAAGCACCCGTGGACGAATATCGCCAGCTTCCTACCTGGGTATGTGATGTCCGGCCTGCAGACGTACCTACCATCCTCGTCGTCTATCCTCCAGTGGAGCCTGTAGCCGGGGTACCCGGCCTCCCTCATCATCCTGCGGACCCGCAGCTCGGGTTTGGTGTCCTTGCTGGTGTTTGCGATCATCACGTTGTGTACTGCGGGCGAGGACGCGGGTGGCGCCTCGAGGGCCAATCTATCGCCTCAGACCCATCCAGAGCCCAGAAGCCCGCTCAACGCCAGAATACCCCAAATTAACAACGGGGGGGCGTTTTCCTTCCAGTTCATTGTAGTCTGGTTCTTTCCCATGTTGTATTCCAGCCCCTGCGCGCATGCGATGACGAACCAAACCCAGACTGGGCCGGCGATCACGACAGCCATCCTGGCCATCTCCTCTCC
>MDSV01068273.1_pt1 | contig 13120 bp, 11 predicted proteins | sample 810851 | NCBI WGS metagenome assembly MDSV01 (sample SAMN05326640, study PRJNA326480) | marine metagenome | isolation source: seawater | place: Atlantic Ocean: North East | collected 2012 | reverse complement strand
TGTTTACTAGTTTAGATTTATCTTTATTAAGAATTTTCATAATTAATTATATGCCAGAATTACCAGAAGTTGAAGTTGTTAAAAAGTCCTTAAAAAAAAATATTAATAAACTTATAATAAAAAAGATATCTATTTACCAAAAAAAGCTCAGATATCCAATCAACGGGAAAATGTTTAAAAAAATGATAAATTCTAAGATTTTATCTATTCAAAGAAGATCTAAATATTTATTATTACATCTTAACAACAGTTTTACCATTCTCATCCATTTAGGAATGACTGGAAAGTTATTGTTAACGAAACCCAAATATGGAAGAATTAAAACTAGCTTTTATTATTCTGCTGAAAACATTAAGAACAAGCACGATCATTTTAGCATATCGTTTAATAAAAATATTAAAATGATATATAATGATGTAAGAAAATTTGGTTTTATTAAAATTGAGAAAACAAACATTTTAAACAAAAATTCACATTTAAAATCTTTAGGCCCAGAACCTCTTTCTACTAAATTTAATATTATTTATTTTAACTCCAAGATTAAGAACCGTAAGAAAAACTTAAAAGATCTTTTGATGGATCAGACAATTTTATCTGGTCTAGGCAATATATACTCAAATGAGGTTTTGTTTCTCAGTAGATTACATCCCCAAAAAAGTGTTACAACTTTAAATAGAAGTTCAATTCCAACTTTACTTAAAAATATAAAAAGTACATTAAAGAAATCAATATCATTGGGAGGGTCCTCAATAAAAGATTTTAATAATACATCAGGTAAAGAGGGAAGTTTTCAGCAGTTTTTTAATGTATATGGTAGAAATGGCCTTAAATGTGTTAGAAAAAACTGTAATGGCTTTATTCAAAAAGTTATTATCTCTAATAGGGCAACATTTTTTTGCTCAAAATGCCAAAAATAACAAGTTGACCCAATTATTTATGGGATATATACAACTGACTTGAATGCCAAACACAAAATCAGCAATCAGAAGGATAAGAAGAGTTAAGAAACAGACCTCTGTAAATCGAATAAGGAAAAGCAAATACAAATCAGCAATTAAGCAGATGGATGTACTATTAGATAAAGGTGATAAAAAAAAATCAAAAGAATTTTTTCCAGAATTTCAATCGATTCTAATGCAGGTTGCTAGATCTGGTGTAATAAACAAAAAAACTGCCTCAAGAAAAATCTCAAAGATTTCAAAAAAATTAATTTAGTTAACACTTAAAAGTTGTTATCAGTATTTTTAAATATATTTATACCATACAAACTAAATATAGTTTTAATTTCTGTTAAGGGTTGTAAAATTTAAATTTCTATCTTAACGCTAAGTCTACAACCAAGATTGATTTTTTTTTTTAAATTTAAAAATATCTGTTGAAAGTTTTTTAATAATAAGGTTTTTAAGAAGAAGTTAAACTTTTTAAAATCATGAAAAATAAGTCGACAAATCAAAAAAATATATTTGTATCTGAGGAAGAAAAAACTCTAAATTGGCCAGACTTACAAACTGAACTTAAAAAAAATTTCGGGGAAGAAGTCTACTCAAGTTGGCTTAAAAGCATTGTGCTTGTTAAAGAGTACAATGACTATTTAGTTTTAGGAGTTCCAACAAGATTCTTTAGAGATTGGATAGTATCAAGGTATTTAGACAAAATTTTAGCCCTAGTTAAAACATTTAAATTAAGTTTAAGCAGAATAGAGTTTAAAATAATAGAAGAAAATAAGATAGAAAAAAACGAAGATTTCAAAATAGATGAATTTAATAAAGTTACAGAAATTAAAGACTCAATTTTAAATTACAATAGGCTAAATCCAAATCTAAACTTTGAAAAATTTATAAAGGGGTCTAGCAATGAAGTGGCTTTATCTTATTCAAAGAAAGTTTGTGAGCACTCATCTAGATATAACCCTCTATATATTTATGGAGGGGTAGGTTTAGGTAAAACACACTTACTAAATGCTATTGGTCTGGAACTTCAACAAAAAAATGAGGTAATGTTTATCTCAGCAGAAAGATTCATGTATCATTTTATTAAATCTATAAAAAAAAATGACATGGTTAATTTTAAAGATTTTTTTAGAAAATCATCAGTATTTATAATTGACGATATACAATTTATTAGGGGTAAAGAAAGTTTACAGGAAGAGTTTTTTCATACCTTCAACACTCTTTTAGAGAAAGGTTCACAAATTGTAATCTCTGCAGATAGACCCCCTATGAAACTTGATAGAGTTCAAGAAAGAATAAAATCTAGACTTTCTGGAGGATTGATAATCGACATAGATGTCCCCGATTTAGAACTTAAAAAAAGTATTATTAACAGCAGAATTAACGACATACAAACTCAATTTAAAGAACATATAAACATTTCAGATGAGGTGGTAAATTTTATTTCTAGCGAAGCAAAAACTAATATTAGAGAACTTATTGGAGTTTTAAATAGAATTATTGCTTTTAGTAGAGTGCACAAAAGACTTTTAACAATACCTGATTGTAAAAGTATTTTAAAAGACGTTTTTAATCAAACTAAAGTAGTAACAGTTGATAAAATTCAAAATACAGTTTCTAATTTTTATAATATTACTTTAAATGATATGCTATCGCAGAGGAGATCAAGACCTTTGGCAAGACCTCGTCAAATTGCAATGTATTTAGCAAAAAAACTCACAACAAGATCATTACCAGAGATTGGTAGAAGATTTGCAAATAGAGACCACACAACAGTAATACATGCGGTAAAAACCATTACCAAATTATCTGAAAAAGACGATGAAATGAAAAAAAATTTACTACAAATAAAAGGTTTACTGCTTGAAAATCAAGATTAATGCAATTCACTATTAAAAGAGATCTCTTATTAAAATCATTAAGTTTTGTGCAAGGCATAGTAGAAAAAAAAAATACATTGCCTATACTCTCTAATGTTCTGTTAAATATTAAAGATAAAAAACTTGAAATTGTCGCAACAGACTTAGATATAGTATTTTATGATGAAATTTTAGATCTCAATATCCTTCAGGAAGGAAATACCACTACTTCTGCAAACGTATTATTTGATATTTTAAGAAAAATTCCCACTAATTCTGACGTAAATTTTTCACTTAAAAACGAAAATAAAATAAGCATAAAGTCGCAAAACTCTGATTTCAATCTCTTATGTTTACCCTCAACTAATTTTCCAACTTTTGATGATAATTTTAGCTCAGAGAAAATTCTTCTTGATAACAAAAAATTTCTGTCTTTGTTAAACAAAACAAAAATTTCAATATCTAATGATGATACAAGACATTATCTAAATGGAATATTTTTACACATAACAGAGTCAAATAATCAAACTTACTTAACAGGTGTAGCAACTGATAGCCACAGGCTCTCGAGCAGTAGCATGAACGCAGAAAATTTGAAAAATTTTTCATCGATTATCTTACCTAGAAAAACAGTTTTTCAACTTAGTAGTTTGCTATCTGAGTCTGACGAAAAGTTAACCGTTCAAACTGGTGGAAATAAAATTAAATTTTCTCTAGGTAAAATGAGCTTAATTTCAAAAGTTATAGACGGCAAGTTCCCTGACTATCAAAAAGTCATACCAAAAGACAATAAAGAAGCTTTAGTAGTAGATAGAAATGAATTTATAAGTTCAGTGGAGAGAGTAGCTTCAGTTTCATTAGATCGCAAAGAGGGAGTAAAATTGGAATTAAGTAAGAATAAACTCAGACTGTCTGTGAATAGCACGAACTCTGGAGATGGAAATGAAGTTTTAACAGCAGAATATGGAGGTGGGGATTTAACAATTGGTTTTAATTCTAAATATTTACTAGATATAGCTTCTGAAGTAGAGGATAAAAAACTAAGTTTAAACTTAAAAAATTCCACTTCACCTGTTTTAATTTTAGATAGCGTTGATAAAAACAGTTTTTACGTCATAATGCCCATGAAAATTTAAATAATACTTTTTTCACCTTTTAAAGTTTTTTTTCATCTAAAACTGTTGGTATTGAATAAAACTAGAAGACATAAGATGAGATCGATTTTAACTTACTACTAAAAAATGTTATAAAAGAAAAATTTAATAATTAAATGCCAAAACAACCACAAGAAAAAACTCAAAAAGACTATAGCGCTTCTTCGATAAAAGTTTTAAAAGGACTTGAAGCTGTAAGAAAAAGGCCCGGAATGTACATTGGGGACACTGATGATGGTACTGGCCTGCACCACATGGTTTTTGAGGTAATAGACAATTCAATCGATGAAGCTTTAGCTGGATATTGTAAGAATATTTCAGTGACTATGAATAAAAACAACACTATCACTGTGGAAGATGATGGAAGAGGTATTCCAGTAGATATGCACAAAGGTGAAAAAATGTCTGCTGCAGAAGTTATAATGACTCAATTACACGCGGGTGGAAAATTTGACCATGATTCCTATAAAGTTTCCGGTGGTTTACATGGAGTCGGAGTATCAGTTGTAAATGCCCTTTCTGAAAAATTACAATTGAGTGTTTTTAAAGAACAATCAGAATATTTGATTGAATTTAGAGACGGTAAGTCAGTAAAGCCTTTAAAAAAAATAGGAACAACAAAAAAAAGCGGTACATCCGTAACATTTTTACCGTCAAAAGAAATTTTTTCATCTATAAAATTTAGCGCATCAACTCTTCAAAAACGTATGAGAGAACTTGCCTTTCTAAACAAAGGAATATGCCTTACATTAATTGATAAATCTTTAACAAAAGAAAAAAAACAAGAGTACAAATATAATGGTGGTATACTGGAGTTTGTCCAATTTATTAATCAAAAAAAACCTATTCTTTCGAATAAAAATGATAAAGCTTTATTTAAAAAACCGATATATATTTCTGCAAATAAAGAAAACGTTAGTGTCGAATGCTCTCTGGAGTGGAATGCGGGTTACTCAGAAGATGTTCAAGCTTTTACAAACAACATTCATCAAAAAGATGGTGGAACTCATCTATTGGGATTTAGAAGTGCTCTGACTAGAGTAGTTAACAAATACTCTAACGAACACAATAAAAGAAATAAACTAACCTTATCTGGAGATGATATTAAAGAAGGTCTAACCGTAGTACTTTCAATCAAAATGCCAGATCCTAAATTTTCTTCACAGACAAAAGATAAACTCGTTTCATCAGAAATTCGAACAATCGTTGAAAGTGTAATTACAGATAAGGTGTCACTATGGTTTGATCAAAATCCTTCAGTAATCAGAAACGTTCTTGAAAAAATTACGCAAGCAGCACTCGCACGAGATGTTGCTAGAAAAGCTAGAGATAATGTTAGACGAAAAGGTAGCTTCGAGATCACTGGTCTACCAGGAAAACTTGCCGATTGTCAGATTTCAAAAAGTGAAGGTACCGAGTTGTATATAGTTGAGGGAGACTCTGCAGGCGGCTCAGCTAAACAGGGTCGAAATCGAGAATTCCAAGCTGTTTTACCGCTTAGAGGAAAGATATTAAATACTTATGTAAATCAAAATAAAAAGAATGGAAATGCAGCTGAATATGAGAACAAGGCTTTATCCAAAATGATGTCTTCTAGTGAAATTGTAACTTTAATTAACGCGCTGGGAACTGGGTCTAAAGATTTTAATATTGAAAATTTAAGATATGAAAAAATTGTTATTATGACTGACGCTGATGTAGACGGATCACATATAAGAACCTTGTTGTTAACTTTTTTCAACAACCATCCATTTAATTCACTAATAGAAAATGGGCACTTATATTTAGCTCAACCACCACTTTTTAAAATTAGTAAAGCTAATAAAAGTTTTTATATAAAAGATGAAAAAGAATTAGATAAATTTATTTTAGATAGTTCATCAGCAAAAGGAAAAATTAAAAAATCTAATACCAAAGAAATAAATAAAATTATAGAGGATGAACGTACGAAACTTTCTATTCAAAGGTTTAAAGGTTTAGGTGAAATGAACCCAGAGGAACTATGGGAAACCACCCTTAATCCTGATAATAGAAACTTGCTTAAAGTGCAATACTCTAATGGGACAAAAGAAAAGTCAAAAGAAGATCAAAAGATTATAGCTATTTTAATGGGTGATGAAGTTGCTCCAAGAAGAGAATTTATTACCAGTAACGCTTTAGATGTAGCTAATCTAGATATTTAAAACCAATGGATTTTTCTACTCTTTTTAGGTTAGAAGAAAACCTTAACTTAGATAGAAAAACATTAGTCTTTTTAAGATGGATTGCACTATTTGGGCAACTTTTTTCAATTAACTTAGTTTATTTTTTTCTAGATTTAAATTTTCCTGTATTACTTTGTCATATAATAATTTTTACAGGTCTTATTACAAATATATATTTACAATTTGGTCTTAAAGTGACTTTACTGAAAGACTTATATTCTTCATCATTCTTAATTTATGATATCATCCAATTAAGTATTCTTTTATTTTTGACTGGTGGAATATTTAACCCTTTTGCAATTCTTTTAATTGTTCCGACGATTGTTTCTTCAACTTTTTTAAGTATGGGCAGTACGATTATACTTGGTTCATTAACAATTTTTTTATTATTTATTTTAACATTTTTTAATATGCCGTTACCTGGTATGGAAGAATACGTAATGTCTTTTCCTAGCTACTATGTTACAGGAATATTAATATCTTTGATAATTGGCCTCACATTCTTAAGTTATTTCGGAATAAGATTTGCTGGAGAAACAAAAAAAAGATCTGATGCTTTAAATAAACTTCAACAAATATTAGCTAAAGAATATGAATTAGAGTCACTAGGTGGACAAGCAGCTGCAGCAGCCCACTCACTAGGCACACCATTAGCCACAATAACAGTTGTTGCTAAGGAGATGAGAAAAGAAGTTGGCGATAATTCAAAACTCACAAAGGATATAGATTTACTAATAAGCCAGACTAAAAGATGTAGCGATATTCTTAAAAAAATATCACAAAAGCAAATTATAAAAGACGAATTTTTGAGTGCTATGAGTTTTGAAGATTTATTAGAGGAAATAATTAAATCATTTCGAGAGTCGTCTGAGAAAGATATAAGATTAAACACAGATAAAGATGTAAATAAAATAGATATTAAGAGAAATCCTGAACTTGTATATGGCTTAAGGAACTTTATAGGTAATGCGGTAAAATTTTCAAATAATAATATAATAATTTCAATTGTTAGCGATAATATCAATTTACTTATTTTGATCGAAGACGATGGCCCTGGTTTTCCTGATGACATTATTAAAGCTCTTGGAGAGCCATATATTAAATCCAGATCAAAATTATCGGAAGATAATGCTGGTTTAGGTTTAGGAACTTTTTTAGGTAAAACTCTTCTTGAGCGCCAATCTGCAATTATTTCATTTGAAAATAATAGTTCTCTTCAAGGTGCAAAAGTAAAGATAAAGTGGAGAATTAACGACCTGACTTTTTCGACTTAAACTCAAATACATACGATATTATCTTATAAGCAAGCTTTGCCACCAAAAAATTACAAGAATTAAAATTTTTGATGGGTGCGAGTTCATTAATATCTGCACCCACAACATTAGAAACAGAGCACACATTTTTAATAATAGGCATTACATCGCTCCAAAACATTCCTCCAGGCTCAGGAGTACCCGTAGCCGGCATTAAGCTAGAGTCGAAACCATCAACATCAAATGTTATATAAACATTTTTATTTTTAAATATTTTACGAATTTCTGATATTTTCCATTCATCTTTTTTGCTTCCCCAAAAAATTTTAACCTTTTTTTTATTCATATTGTAAAAGTTCATTTCTTCTTTAGATAAATTTCTAATCCCAAATGATACAACTTTTACATTTTTAAAATCTAGACATCTTTTTATTGCTGTTGCATGAGAAAATCTTTCTCCATCATATTGTTCTCTCAAATCAGCATGGGCATCAAAATGGAGAATATAAAGATTTTTGAATTTTTTGACAAACGGTCTAATAGAACCGCTAGTAATAGAATGTTCACCTCCCAACACAAATGGAAATAACTTTTTTGAAAGAATTTGTTCATTTATATCTGCTATTTGTTTCATGGCAGATTTAATTTGATTTTTAATTTTAAATGGCCTGAGGGTTTTAATACCTATATGTCTAAAAGTTTCTTTATTTAGCTCTTCATCAAATAACTCAACTTGATGAGAAGCTTTAATAATTTCTTTTGGTGCATTTTTTGTTCCTCTACCGTATGAGACTGTTTTTTCTAGACCAAAAGGTACAATGATGACTTTGCTTTTAATTTTTGTACTAGCATCGTATCCTAAGAAACCATCTTTTTGTTTTAGAAATTTCATTTACTTAAAAAGTTTGGAAAATTCTCTCTTATCTCTCTTTTTCCAATTTTTTCTATGAAAAGCATCACTTGCAATTAATGGTAAAACACTTGTAGCTTCAGCAAACACCATTTGTTCTTTTGATACATCTACCTTACCCCAGGAACTAGCTTCTTTTAGAGTTGAACTGCTACAAGCACCGTCTCTTGTATCAGCTACAGTTATTTGAATAGCATACTTATGCATGTCAACTTTTTTACCCAGGAGTTCAGCGCACACTACTGTGTCTTGCACAAAATTTTTAGGTACTCCTCCACCAATCATGAGCAAACCAGATTGCTTAGATTTAAGTTTGATTTCAGTCAACTCTCTAAATTCTCTAATAGAGTCTATCGTAAGATGTTTTTTTGGATTTTGTTCTTGATGCATTACTAATCCAAAACCAGCTGAGCTATCTGTAAACGCAGGACAAAAAATTGGAACATTGTTATTGTACGCAGTTTCAATTAAAGATTCTTTCTTTTTTGAATTTTTTTTCAAATATCTTCCCATTTCATATATAAATTCTCTTGAGGTATAAGTTTTTGGTTCTAAAGAGTTCGCAATATCACATATTTTTTGATCACAAGCTTGAAGTTCATCCTCATCAATATAGGTGTCGTATATCCTATCAACATAGTTTTCTCTTAATTTAGCATCATCTTCAAATTGTGAGCCTTGATAATGTTTAAATCCTAAAGCTTCAAAAAAATCCATATCGACTATTGAGGCACCAGTAGCTACGATTGCATCTACCATATTGTATTTAACTAAGTCAGAATATAGTTTCATACAGCCACCAGCCGAGGTAGAGCCGGCTAATGTTAAAAAAATTGAGCATGTTTTGTCTTCTATCATTTCATTAAAGATTTTCGAAGCGTTTGCCGTATCCCTTGAGGTAAAAGACATTTTGCTCATAGAGTCGATAATCTCTCGAGCATCAAATTTTGTGATATCTATATGTTCAACTGGTTTATTTAAAAATGATTTTTTATTATGTCCTACGGCGGGACTATTTTTTTTATTCATTAGGCTACTAAGTAATTAATTTTACTCTTATCATTGTACAATGACATTATAGGTTTATCATTGAGTTCAACAATAGTATCTGAATAAAAACCATTGAACTTAGTTCTAAAGGTTAATCCATATGCTCCTAATTGACCAAGTTCAATATAGTCACCTTCTTTAATGTTGTTAGGTAATAAAAAAGGACCCTTCATATAATCTAAGCTATCACAAGTTGGACCATAAAATTGAAAGGCAGTTATCTTTTTTGATTGAATTCTTCCATTTGTAATTAATCTTGTTGGAAATATAAAATTTGGCACACCTGCATCAAACAAAGATCCATAAGTTCCATCATTTATATAAAGTTTATTTTTTTTTCTTAGATTAACTCGAACAATTGTTGAACCGCTTTCTGCCACTAAAGCCCTACCAGGTTCACAAATTATCTCTGGCATTTTTTCAAGTTTTAAATGACTTAAACCTAATTTAATTTCATTAAAATAGTTTTCCAGGGGTTCAGGCTTTAAATCTGGGTAGATAGAAGGGAATCCACCACCAACATTAATTGTATCAGGAATAATTTTAGTTTTTTTTATTATATTAAAAATTTCTTTAAGCCCCTTTGAAAAAGAAATTTTATGCATACATTGAGAACCAACATGGAAACTAATACCTAATTTTTTTGCATGTTGCTTACAAAGTCTTACCAAACCTAAAGCCTCGCTAGTTAAGGCACCAAATTTTCTTGAAAGATCTAATTCTGCGTGCTCATTTGATACAGCGACTCTTACAAATAAATTTAAATCTTTTGCATTTTTAGTTGAGTCTAAAATTTTCATTAATTCTTCTTTAGTGTCCAAAGAGAAATCTTTAACGTTATAATTGAAGTATGCCGAAGCAATATCTTCCCTACTTTTAATGGGATGCATAAAATATAATTTTGACTTAGGGCTTAATCTTCGAATAAGTTTGACCTCATTAATTGATGCAACGTCAAACCTATCAACTCCGTTTTTAATAATGTGTTTAAGCACATATTCATTAGGATTAGTCTTCACAGCATATAAAATTTTCCCTGGAAACTTATCTCTAAATAATTTGACTGAATTTTTTATGGTATCTGGGCGTATACAGTATATGGGATTTACTGGTTTAAGTGTGTTAACTAGCTCGTTAACGTTACTAAATTTTTCCATTTCATGTGTCCTTTTTTAATTAACACAGAAGAGTTTTCAAAAAATTTATAAAAAACTCTCATCTGTTCGCATTTAGGGTTTTTTTCACCTTATGTAAAGAAAAAAATGCATAGCTGACTTGAACAAATCGCTTCCATTCAAGGGTTGAAATTACTCTTAGAGCACCCATATCAGGATAATGAGGAAGACAAATTTACAAACTCCACAGCTAAATCTTAGTGATTTTCAAGATAAATCTCTAATGATACTTGACGATGATGATCCTTTAAGAGGAAGGCTCTCCAGAGCCATGGAAAAAAAGGGTTTTGCAGTCAAAGAAGCTAAAACAGTTGTTGAAGGGCTTGAAATAGCAAAGAAAACACCCCCAAATTTTGCTGTAGTTGATCTAAGGTTAGACGATGGAAACGGACTCGATGTGATTAAAGAACTCTCTAAAATTAAGCCAGATTGTAGAATCGTGATGTTGACAGGATACGGAAACTTACCTACGGCGGTAGCGGCAGTCAAAGCAGGAGCAATAGATTACATAGCTAAACCTGTAGATGCAGATGATGTAGAGTCAGCATTGTTAGCATCCCCTGAGTCAAAAGCAAAACCACCCGAAAACCCAATGTCCGCGGATAGAGTAAAATGGGAGCATATTCATAGAGTATTTGAACTATGCAATAGAAACGTCTCAGAAACAGCTAGAAGATTAAAAATGCATAGACGAACGCTACAAAGAATTTTGTCTAAAAGATCTCCCAGGTAAATTTATAACCATTTTTTAAAAACTTTTATCTTATTGTTAAACAGGCTTATCAAAATTGATAAAAGTAATATTTTAAAGACCTCAGCTAATAAGAAGGGTTCAACGCCCAATTTAATTATTGGTTTATCCCAACCAATTAAAGTGCCAAGCCATAGAACACCAAGTATATATATTAAGCTTACACCGAGGGTCAATTTGATAAAATTTTTAAAAATATTATTGTTATATTTGAACGCACCGCAAAGAATTGAAGCAAATAAAAATCCAACTAAATATCCCATAGTAGGCCCTGTAAAGTAAACTATTCCTAAACCTTTTTCCGGCGTTCCTGAAAATACTGGAAGTCCAATGACACCTTCAAAAAGATAAAACAATATAATAGTCGCACCAAGTCGCCATCCAAAACAAACTCCTATTAAAAGCACAATAAATGTCTGCATTGTCATAGGCACTGGGTAAAATGGTATTTTCAATTTTGATGATATAGCTAGAACCAATGTACTTAGAAGTATTACAAAAAAGTATTTAATAATTTTTACTTGATTTATATTTTTAACTAATTCCATACGTTTAATTTACCCTTATTTTAATTAATAATCTAGTTTTTTGTCAATTGAATAAAAACATCTTCAAGATTACCTTCATCTATTGAAATATCAAGTATTTTTAAGTTATTACTCTTTAAATAATTTATTAGATAATCAAAATCAATATTCTCCTTTTCGTAATTTACAGAAATTGTATTATCTAAATTAATTTCGAAGGCCATATTTGGCAAAGAGAGCTTTAGGTTTTGATCTAATTTATCTATCTTAAATAAAATTTTTTTTGTTTTTATTCGATCTAGAAGTTTTTTTGTCGTATCTAAAGCTACTAAATTACCTTTATTAATTATAGCTATTCGATCACACATCTCTTGAGCTTCAAATAAATAGTGGGTAGTAAGTATAATGGTTACTCCTATTTTATTAAGTTCTAGTACATTTTTCCATAAATTTTTTCTTAATTCGACGTCTACACCAGCTGTTGGTTCGTCTAAAACAAGTATTGGTGGTTGGTGTACCATAGCTTTAGCAATTAATAGTCTTCTTTTCATTCCTCCAGATAAGTTCCTAGAATAACTGTCAGATTGTTTATCCAATGATACTAGCTTTAAAATAGTTTCTGTAATTTTTTCTTTATTTTTAACGCCGTATAACCCTGCTTGTAAATCCAATAGTTTTTTTGGACTAAAAAAAGCATCCAGATTTACTTCTTGGGGGACTATGCCGATAGAAGCTCTAACTTGTCTTGGATTTTTGTCCAAATCAAATCCCCATACGTTAACTTTACCATCAGTTTTTATCACTGTTCCCGCAAGAATACTTAGAAAAGTTGTCTTGCCTGCTCCATTAGGACCCAACAATCCAAATATTTCACCTTGCTTGACCTGAAGAGAAATATTATTTAGTGCGTGGTTTTTAACAGACTTTTTTTTATTCTCGGAATATATTTTTGTAAGGTTTTCAACAGATAAAGCATTTTTCATCATAAAATTTTAATATAGCATAAAATTAGGTAATATGAATTATGAGTAAAATTAAAAATACAGATCATTTCTATCTAATTGATGGATCTGGTTATATATTTAGAGCTTATTACGCTTTACCGCCACTTTCGAGAAAGAGTGACGGTTTGCCGACGGGAGCAGTAAGTGGATTTTGCTCAATGCTTTTTAAACTTTTAGAAGATGCAAGAGCAGATGATAGTAAAGAAAAGCCAACTCATTTTGCAGTAATTTTTGACTCAGCTAGAAAAAATTTTAGAAATGAAATTTATAAAGATTATAAAGC
>MDSV01208047.1_pt1 | contig 13122 bp, 12 predicted proteins | sample 810851 | NCBI WGS metagenome assembly MDSV01 (sample SAMN05326640, study PRJNA326480) | marine metagenome | isolation source: seawater | place: Atlantic Ocean: North East | collected 2012 | reverse complement strand
TATTATGTCGAGGCAAAAGGTTTTAAAGTTGTATATAATAAACCATCTGTATATCAATTAAGAAATATACATGATCTTACTAAAGATATGATTAAAGAATATATAGGTTATGAAAATAATTTAAAACTTATACAAGAAATAAAAAAAAATCCAAATAATATTAAAAAATTTCTTCCAAAAAAATCATGGGAAGCATTTCAACTTTATCAAAAAATTTTAAATAAATGAGAAGAGTACTTATTACTGGAGTGGCTGGATTTGTTGGAAGACACTTTTGTAAGTATTTTCTTGATAAAAATTTTGAAGTAGTTGGAGTTGATAATCTTCAAAAATTTACTGGAGCTATAAATCCAAAAAAAAAATGGCCTCTATACAATCCTTATGATTATAAAAATTTTAAATTTATTAAAATGGATTGTACTGAATGGTTCATTCATAATAAAAATAAAAAGTTTGATTATGTTTTGCATCTTGCAGCAATAGTGGGTGGAAGAGAAATGATAGAAAATTATCCTTTAGCAGTTGCTCAAGACTTAACTATTGATAGTAAATTTTGGGATTGGTGCATTACTTCAAAACCAAAAAAAATTCTTTATTTTAGTTCTAGCGCAAGTTATCCACTAAATCTTCAAACAAAAAAAAATTACAGACTGTTAAAAGAGGAGGATATAAATTTTAATAATGTGTTAGGAGTTCCTGATTATACTTATGGTTGGTCAAAATTAACTGGGGAATATTTAGCCAAGATTGCCTATAAAAATTATGGACTTAATTCGGTATGTTATAGGCCTTTTTCTGGTTATGGTGAAGATCAAGATATTAATTATCCCTTTCCTAATTTATGTAAAAATATCATTAACTCTAGAAAAAAGAAAACTGTCCATGTGTGGGGAGATGGTAAACAAATGAGAGATTTTATACATATAGACGATTGTGTGAGAGGGGTTATTAAAACTATGGACAAAATAAACGATGCAAGTGCTATCAATCTTTCAACTGGTAATTTTACCAGTTTTATTGATTTTTTGAAACTTGGAAGAAAAATTTCTGGTAATGATTTTAGGATAATTGTACAAAAATCAAAACCAGTTGGAGTATTTGCTAGGGCTGGCTCAACATATAAACAAAGAAAATTAGGTTTTAGAGCAAGAATTACTCTTGAAGAAGGAATAGACCGTGGATTAAAATATTATGAAAATAAAATTTTTTAATTATGTTTGCTTTTTTTTAGTGAATAAAATTATTGTAAAATAAACAACTAAAAAAACTGTTATAATTAAAAAAGCATTTACACCTAAACTAAAGGCAATAATTGGAAATAATATAAGACATGAATTTACTAAAAGGGGTAAATGTTTAAACTTTTGAGTGTATAAAATATGATGTAGATGATTATTATCTGCTTTTAAAGGATTTTTTCCATTATAAATTCTCTCAATAAACAATCTCGCCATATCAACACCTGGAAGCATCATTAAAATAAATATTTCATCAGCATAAATATTAAAGTTTTGATTATTTGTATTAATAATTAATAAAGCAAATATAAATGATATAAATAAGCTTCCATTATCTCCAATAAATATTTTACCTTTTAAATTGTGATAAAGAAAAAATAACAAAGAAATAATGATCCAAATTGAAAAATTTAGATATAGATTTTTATGAATCAAATAAAAAAAGATTATAATTAGATAAATTCCAATTTGACCATTAATACCATCGAACATATTGAAAGCATTTACAAAAAGAAACAAACAAACAATGGTAAAAAATATTGAAAATGATTTTGTTTCAATTGTAACTTCATTAATTGAGAAGAATAAACTATTTATCGAAAGATTTTTTTCAAAAAAAGTTGTTAAGAAAAAAATTATAATAAATAAAATCCCTTTGAGCTTTGCATCTATGTTATATTTGTCATCAAATATTCCTATCAAAAAAATTGATAATGATGAAAAAAAAATTATATAATATGATAAATCTTGTAATTCATTGAAATAAAACTTATCAAATAATAAATATAAAAAAAAAATTAAAAAAAATATTATTCCACCAATTTGAGGAACTTTTACTTTGTGTATTTTCCTTTTAAAATCAGGCAAATCATAAATATTTAATAAGTTACTTATTTTATTGAGATTATAAAAAAATAAAAAATTTAATATAATTACTATTAGATAAAATATTATTTGCATTTAAATTTATTACTTACTGTGCTACCGCAATCAATGTATCTGTTTGCCCCAATCGTATCAGATTTTCAATATAACATTTATTTAATTTATCATTAATTATTTTTTGAAATTTTTTATTTCGATTGGGTTCTCTTTCTAAAAACCAGCCTAAATGATTGGAAAAATCGTGTCTTTGATAGAATGAAATACTGACTTTTTTAAAACCAGATTTATGCAAAATAGTTTTAAGAGACTTAAAGGTATGAAGTACTAAGTGCTCGCTCCAAAATGTAAAATTTTTAAACTCTTTTAACTTATCTTGAAGTATTAAAAAATCTTTAGCATGAGGAACTTCTATAATTAACTTTCCCTTTTTTTTAAGTTTAGATTTCAACAACTTTAAAGTTTTAATTTGATAAGGAATATGCTCCAAAACATGAAATAACGTAATCACATCAAATTTTTTAGAAAAAGAGTTGATATTATTTGATATATTGATTTTTTTTAATTTTTTTTTAATATAATTTATTTCTTGATTACTGAGTTCTATACCACTTATAGATTTAGCGTTTTTAATTATTTTTAAAAAACCACCCCAACCACATCCAAAATCAAGTACATCCTTATTTTTTAGAAGTTTACTGAATTGTTTTGCTCTTCTCGAATCATCTTCAATTATAGGAGTTCTAATATTTCCTAATGAAGTTTTAACATTAGCAATTTTTCTTTTTGATTTTTCGGAAACTTTTCTTATATCATTATTATTTTTTAAAGAGGAATAATAGTCCGTATTTGTAAAATATTTTTCTAAAAAAATTATTTTAGAACTTTTATCTTGTAATACTCTAATTTTTTTATCTCTAGTATTATTATTTATTTTAATCAAATTAGCGTCTGTAATTAATTTTAAATTTTTAAGTTCTTGCCATATTGGATTTTTAATATTTCTCATTTTCATAATAAGTAATTAATACCTTTAATTCTCAAGTTTTTTTTTAAATAATCACAAAGTTTAATTTAATATTTTTGAGAATTTTAGACAATTTCATTCTTTAATTATGTAAGCAGTTGGTTGACCTGAATATCTTACAGAATTTATTTTATTTTTTTTTCTTTTAAAAAATTCATCCACAGCATCACTTTCGCCCCATCCTGATTTTCCATATTCATCTAATACTATGATTCCACCTCTACTAACCCTATTGTAAAGTTTTTCTAAAACAGTTTTGGTTCCAGCATAGGTATCAAAATCAATATTCAATAGTGAAATTCTTAATCCTCTATTTTTTGCTAAAAAATTATTTATTGTGTTTTTAACCTCCCCCTTAACTAAAATACAATTTTCAAAACCATTTTTTTTTATTTGAGAAGATAACTTTTTATAATCTATTCCTCTAAAATTTGACTCTTTAATATATTTTTTTGCAGAATTTTTTTCATAACTTTTTAATTGAGTGGAAAATTTTGAAAATGTATCAAATCCAATTACTCTTTTGTCCTCACCGTATGCAAAAATTTTAAGAAGTTTTAACCAGTACATTAATCCAACACCCTTAAAAACACCACATTCAATTATATCACCAGGTACTTTTAATGATTTTTTAAACAACTCATACCTTACTATAAGCTTTCTTACTCTACTTACGTCTCCACTTAAAAGAAGATTGTTATACCAGTCCCAGAGCAACTTTTCATTTTGATTTTTTTTCATAGATAAATATCGAATAAATTTTATTTATATTCTTTTTTTATTATCATAAATTTTTAATAACAAATAGCTTTCTTTTTAAAAACAGGAAATTACTGTCTGTCTCATATAAAATAATATTTCTTTCGGAAACACTTTCTACAACTTTATAAAGTTTATTTTCAAATATCTTTGATTTTTTTATAACTCTATTTTCGCTATGAAACTCAGTAAAATTATTTAAAGCATGTTGTCCAATGTACCCTGGATGAGTCTCTTCTATTATATTGTTATTATTTAAATATGAAACTATATCAGTGATAGTTTTGTTATTATTATAGAAATTACCAAATATTAAGAAATTTATTATAATGTATAGAGACAGAATTGATAATTTTGTAAATAGACTAATATTATGTCTAATAAAAAATACATAAATTAACGGAACTAAAATCATTAAATATCTTTGTGCTGAATGAGTAAAAGACATAATTATTACAAACACTAAAGTGGATACTATCAAAATTAATAATTTTGCTTTATCCTTTCCTCTTAAAATTAGCCATGTTAAAAATATCAAGAGTAAACTATTAAATAAAATTACAACTTTAAAAATTCTATAATCAATAAAATTTGAAATGAAACCAAAATTCATCTCGGTTAAATTTAAATCAAATTTTTGAGAAATATAAATAGACAGTAAAATTACAAATAAATAAAATAATATATTCTTAATATAACTTTTTGAAAAATATAAAAATATAGTTTTTAAAAAAAAAGGATAAGATAAGAAGAAAATAAATCCAAGATAAGAAGTAAAAGTAACAAGATAAACTTTTGTTCTTGGTTCAAATATATCAGAAAATGAGGGTGGAGTAATAAAGAAACCAAAAAAATAATAATTAAATATAAAATATAACATTACAATACAATTGAAGAATAATAACAAGAAGTAAATTTGATTTTCCTTTTTGAAAAAAAAATGAGAGTAAATGATAATTAATAATAGAATTCCATTAAATGGTTTTATCATTACTCCCAGTGAAAAAATTAAAATATATAAGTATTTAAGTTTTAAATTTCTATAATATAAAAAATTTGAAACAGCAAATAAACATAAACTTGCAGAAAAAGCATCTGGCACTCCTCTAAAAGAATAATTCCAAATTAAAGGATTCAACAAAACAAATAAAATAAAAAATTTAAAACTTATTTTAGGTCTAAATATAATATAAATTTTAGTTAATGAGGATGCAAAAAAAAATAAACTTAAAAACGATAATAATTTTGATATTTGAGAAGTTTCTAAAAATGGTAATATCAACTTAAAAAAGGCAATAATATATGAAAAACCTAAAGTGTTAGCATTGTATTCAAAAAATATATTCACTATTTTTTTTTCTAAAGTGAAAATAAAATCAGCTCCTTTAAAAAAAATAAATTCATCATTAACTGGTTGGAAATTAATAGTGACTAAATGTATTAAAAATGAAATTAACAAAATGATTATTAAATACTTTTTATTATTTAAAGTATAAAAATAATTTCTATCTAATTTCATTTTTTTTTTGTCTTTGACTGAAACAATACAATACCAAACCTAAAGGTAGATAATATAGAATTGAAAGCCAATTATTAAAAAAATTACCACTCGGTGATAAAACCCATAGATTCATAAAACAACCACCTAAAAGAAAAATAGACAAATCTGTTAGTTTTCTATCATTAAAATATAATTTATTTTTTTTAATTTTTATTGCAAAAAATAAAATTAAAAAAATCATAATTAGTAAAAAAATATAACCTATTAAACCTAATTCTGAGAGAATTTGAATGTGAGTGTTGTGAGGATGTGTAGAACAAGCTAGATCAGCATTATTTAATTTAAGATAACCAAATGACACGTTATCACCACCATATAATTTGTCTAAATGAGTTTGCGCCTCTAAATCTAAATAATCATAATTTCCATAGTTATTGTTTAAAGACCAATTTTGAATAATTAAGTCACTTATTTTCCATTCGTCAAAAATATAAACCCTGTATTTTTCCTCTTTACAACTAACTCTAAAACTTTTTGGTCCAGCGCCTATTAATGGGTTATCTTTAAATATTTTCCACGCTGATAAGTAATGTCTATGATGATGAATACTAAAAAAAAATATATTCTCCTCTTTTGTATATTCTGGATATTCAAAGTCCTTTTTTTCAATTAAATTCATTTTCTCAAAAGTATTTTGGCTAATTAAATTAGTCTGAATTAATGGTTCTATAATAAATCTATTTTTAAAAGTTTCTGAAAAGATTAAAAGTAAAAAAATTGGAGTCAATAATATCAAGTAAAATTTAAAAATTTTTTTTGTTTCCCAAAAAATAAATATGAATAATGAAAAAGCAGAAAACAAAACTAACGAAGTTCTTTCACCTGATAACAAAATTAAACTTAAACTAACTAAGTAAAAAAAAGCAATAATATAGTCATAGTATTTTGTTTTTGGTTTCAAAAAAAAAATTAATGACCCCAATAAAATAGGCATTAGTCTCACTGAAAAAGATCCTAATATCAATTCATCTTTAAATAATGAAGAAACTCTATTATTAATTTTATTATCATAATTTAAAATATTTTTTTTTAAAAAAAATTCACTCAATCCATCAAATAACAAGACTAAAAAAATACAACTTAATATAATTGATAAATATTTAAAAAAAAATTTTGGATCTTTTATTATGAAAATAAAACAAAATGCAAAAAAAATGAATCTGAAATAAAAAATAGAATTTAAGTTTAAGTTAATATAAATACTTAAAAATGTGCTGATATTAATTAATATATAAAAACTTATCAAAAAGAAAAAAAAATAATTTAGTTGTCTATCAGAAAGAATTACCCTTGAGTTAAAAATGAAATAAATAGCTATTATCGAAACTAATAAATCACTCAATAAAGGTCCTGATAAAATCAAAAAAGGTAATGCCAATAGCAAAATCTGTAATAGAGATTGTACATTTAAATTAATATTCCTCATTAAATATTTAAAATTTACGTAATATATTCAAAATTTTAGAACTAACATTCTTTACATTATATTCAGGTATAATTTTTGTTTTGTGCTTATGATTCAGAAAAAAATTAAGTGCTTTTTTTATTTTTGGATAATTATTATGAACTATTTTAGCAGATCCAGATTTAACTGTTTCAGGTCTTTCCGTTGTTTCTCTAACTACCAAACAAGGTATTTTAAATATTGCAGCCTCCTCCTGAACAGTGCCGCTGTCAGTAAATATACATCTTGAGTTTTTTTCTAAATATGTAAAATCAAAAAAACCTAGTGGTTTTATCAATCTTATCTTATCATTAATTTCTAAATTTATATTTTTCAATTTCAATAATGTTCTAGGATGTATTGGCCAAATAATTATAGTATTATATTTTATAACTACTGAATTTAGAATATTTACAAAACTTTTTAGTTTTTCTAAATTATCAACATTTTCTTCTCTATGTAATGTTAAAACAAAATAATCTTTTTTATTTAATTTTAATTTTTTTAAAATTTTTGATTGATTTATTTTTTTCCCGTTTTTAAAAATTATCTCATATATAGGGTTTCCAGTAACAATAATATTCTTTGATTTAATTCCTTCTTTTTTTAAATTTAAAGCACTTCCTCTGGTATAAGGAAGTAATATTTGACTTACATGGTCAATTATTTTTCTATTTATCTCTTCTGGACTTTTGGGATTATAACACCTATTTCCTGCCTCCATATGATAAATCTTAAGACCTGATCTTCTTGAAACAATTGCACCTAAACTACTATTTGTATCTCCTAAAACTAAAAATTTATCTGGTTTTTCTTTTGCTATTATCTTTTCTAGTTTAGATGAAATTATTGATAGTTGTTTAGCAAAAGATCCCGTTGCCTTTAAGTAATAATCGGGCTTTCTTAAATTAAAGTTTTTAAAAAAAATCTTATCTAATTCATAATCGTAATTTTGACCAGTATGAATAATTTTTTGATTATATTTTTTATCTATTTTTTTGATTATCTCTGATAATCTTATAATCTCAGGCCTTGTACCAAGTATTGTAAGAATTTTCATCAAATATCCAATATCATTCTCTCTATTGCTGGTATTTTTTTAAATTCTGTTTTTTTCCAAATTAAACTATTAAGTTTATTATGTTTTGTTTTTAATGTTCTATTAATCGAAACTTTACTTTTAAATTTTTTAATCTTGAAATTTTTTTTAAATTTTTTATTTAATATTTTCAATAAGTTATATTTTGATACTTTATTTTTTGGTACAATATGAAACATGTTAGGTAATTTAACTTTTGATTTTATAATAGTATATATTATTTTTGAGAACGCATTAGTTGTTATTCCATTCCATTCATGATTTACAAATCCATTTAAGCTAGAACCTTTTTTATTAGAAATAAACCAACTGATTAAAGATTTATGACTTTTAATTTCTTCTCCAATAATTGAACATCTTAAATTAAAATAATTTTTTGAATTTATCTCACCCAAACTTTTTGTTTTTCCATAAACATCATCACAATCATGCTTTGAATCTTCGTTATATTCTTTACTATTCCCTGAAAAAACACAGTCTGTTGCAATTTGATAAATTTTTATTTTTGATTTTTTTACTATTTGGTCCAGTAAATTTGGTAACATTGAATTAAGCTTAATTGCTTTTTCAACATCTTTAGGATTTTGATCTTTAATATAGGGTTTAATTAAACCTATACAATTTATTACAACATCATGTTTAAGTATAATCTTTTTTAATTCTTCCTTTTTATTTTTCAAAAAATCAAATTGTATAATATTTAATTTTTGGTCAATTTTTTTTTTTAAGCAAACTGCAGAATTTGAATTAGATACAGTTACAGTCAAGTTTGTTTTTTTTTTATAAAAAAATTTTGTAACTTGCCATCCAAGCATCCCCGATGCTCCTAAAATTAAAATTTTATCTTTCATTTAAATCTTCCAAAATTCCTTTGGGTATCTATAGTCATCTTTGACACTTTTAGTTAAAGTTGTTGTTGATAATATTAATAATTTCATGTCTTTACTAAGTGATTTTGAGCCATTTGCATACCCAGGTGGTATGTAAATAACATCGGGCACCTTTCCATCTAAGTTCCATGAGAAAACTTTTGATTTTTTTGATGGTTTTTCTACATTACGGATTTTTACAGCTGAAATTTTTGCTTTTCCCCTTATGCAAAGTATGAATTTAGCTTCAATTTTATGTCCATGCCAAGCTCTGACAAAATTTATTTTTTTATTTTCTACAAAGTAAAATCGTTTTATATTTTTTAAAATTAAGTTATTATTAAACGAAACACTTCCTCTATTGTCGTGGGATATACCTCCTTTGAACAATTTTGGTATCATTTTTAATACTCCAATTTAGATTTAAAAAGTTCTAAATACTTTTGATTTGTATATCTAGGATCATTAATATTAGTAATTCTTTTTTCTAATATTAACTTTTTAATTTCACTGACACCATCTTCAACTTTATAAATTGGTCTAAATTTAAAATCTTTTCTTAATTTTGTACCATCAGCTTGATAATTTCTTGCATCTTGAAATTTAATATCTATTTTTTCAATATTCACATCATTAAAATTTTTTTGAATTCTTTCAGCTAAATCTATTATCTTGATATTTTCTAAATGGAGGTTGTATATTCCTTTATTGGTTGAAAAAATTGACTCTTCAATTATTCTGGCCGCATCTTTTACGTGAAGCAAAGGTCTAAACTGTCTACCACCAAATACAGTTAATTTTTTCTCTGTTATAGCCTTCGCTGTTAAAATATTTACAACTAGATCCATACGTATCCTTGAATATGAGTCTCCCACTCCAAATAAAGTTCCTAGACGAAATATTAGTGCATCTTTATTTATTAATATTTTTTCTGCCTCAAGTTTAGTTGATGCATAAACTGATAGTGGATCTGTAGATGATGACTCATTTAAAAGATCATCCTGTGCTCCATAAACTGAACATGTGGAAAAGAAAATTATTTTACCATCGAAATTATTTGCTAGAAACTCTACTGTATCTAAATTAATTTGTTTTGTAATTAGAGGATTTATGCTACACGCACCATCTCCCACAAGAGCAGCCATCCACACAACTTTATCTGCCCATTCTAGATATTTTTTTAATAGAGAATAATCTCTTATATCACCATAAACAAATTTAACATTTTTTTGATATAAACTTTCATATAAAAGAGCATCATATACAATGATTTCATTGTTTGAGTCTTTTAATAGTAAGTCTGTAACAGCCCCACCTACATATCCGGCTCCACCAACTATTAAAATTTTCATATCTGAATTTTTGAAGTTAATTTTCTGTATAAGTAAATTAAAAAAATAATAAAGCAAATGCTTAATAAAAGTTTATAACTATTAGATGGAATATATCCAAAATGCCACAATCTGTAGGCTAATATTTGAGATATTAATGCACTAAAAACCATATTATTAGAAACTTTATAACTTATAAATTCAATAAATGAGCAAAATAAGCATATTATAGATAAACTTAGAAATAAAAAAATAAATGATCCGGAATAAAAAAGAAAGGCAACAATCCCCATTAAACTGATAGAATTAATTTTACAATTTTCATTTGAATAATTTTGGTTGATGCAATCTTTTTTTGTTCTGTTCTCATTTTTAAATTTATCATAAAAGGAGTTTTCACCTCTCACAAATTTTTCATTTAATGCAGATTGAATTAATTTAAAACCTAATTCATCACTACTAGAGACAGCCATGACACCTTCAATACCTATAAGTCTACTAATAAATATTTTAAAAATTCTTTGGGATGAATTAATTATCAAATTATTTTCGTTGTCACTTTTTTTATTAATAGTAAACTCTGTTTGATCATTATAATTAATTCTTGTTTCAAATTCATTTCTTTCTTTACTCACTAAAACTACTGAGATTAAAAAAAAAATTATTATTGTTATTAAAAAAAAATAAATATATTGACTACTAAATTTTTTATTTTTATGATTTAGTTTATATAATCCAAATGCATTGGATAGAGGATTAAATAAAAAATTTCTACTTAATATGGAAAAACTATTCATAAAAGACTCAAATATTGAAATTAAAATAGATAATTTCATACCTTTATTTTTATTTAAATGAACCTCATAATTGATAATAATTGTTGTAAGGGATGGAAGAAAAATAAAAAAAAGAAATGTGAAGAGAGCATTTATTATAAAACTATAGTCATTGACAATTCCTCTTTGATAAATTTGAAAACGAAAATTAATTATTGAAAATATAAGAATTATTATTATGAAAAAAAACAAGTAAAACTTCCTATTTTTTTTATAAAATTTTTTTTCATAGGATGTAATTTGACTACTGGCATAATTAAAAAATCTTTCCCTAATAAAGCTTGCAAACGATATAGCAATAAAAGATACCATACATATTATTAAAATATCATTAATTGAATTTGATGAAAAATCAAATGAACCTACACCATCTGCAAACCAAAATTTGAAATCTCCAAAACCATCAGGAAAAAGTGCCTTGAGCTTAATTTTTATTGAAAAGTTTATCCAAAAACCTAAAAATAAAAATAAACCTAAAAACTGATCAAAAAAAATAGATTTTGATCTAAACATGTATAATAAAAAACTAATACTTATTAAGGTAAAGATAAAATATATTAATTTATTTGCAGTATAGTCTATTAGTACAACATAGCATAAAATAGCAAAGCAAATTAATAAAATTTTTTTGATCATAACTTTTTTACTAGTTGATCTTTAAAAATTTTAATCAAATTTTCAGTGTTTATTTTAAGTGAAAAATTTTTGTTAAAAAAATCTATATTATTTTTATTGAAGTTATGGAATTCCTTTTTTTTCATTGTTGTTAATTTAGATATACATGAAGAAAATTCTTTTAAAGAATTTGATTTAGCACAAAATCCGAGTTTATTTTTTTTTGTAATCAATGAAACTTCCCCATTAGCCCAACAAATTATAGGTTTTCCAAAATACAGATAAGTCTGAAATTTGGCAGGTATTGTCCTGGATAGAGCTTTACCGTCTGAGAGTAAAAGAAGGAAGCAATCTGCTTTATTCATTTCTGTTTTAAATTTGTTTTTTTCTAGGTATTTTTTAACCTCAATTATATCTGAAATATTAAAATTTTTTATTTGATTAACTAACCATTTTTTTTTACTTCCTTCGCCGAAAAGTACAATCTTAAAATTTTTCAATTTTGTATCTCTACAAAATTTAATTAAGTTATTAAGATTTTGAACGCTACCAATATTTCCTGCATAATAGATTCTTTTATTTTTCTTAATCCTATTAATAAACTTATTTTTTTTTACAAAATTGAATTCTGAAGGGTTTAAAAAAATTTTGACATTTGTTTTAGTCAATTCTTTTATTGGCTTCACAAATTGTCTTGATTGAACAAGTATTAAATCACTATTATTGTAAATTATTTTCGTAATGAATTTTATTATTCCAATAATGAATTTATTTTTTATATATCCTGTCTCTTGGACACTATCAGGCCATAAATCTTGAACCCATAATACTAAAGGAATTTTCCTAATTTTTGAGAAAATAATAGCAGGTATTGCCTGAAAAATTGGACTAGTGCAATAAACAAAAACAATGTCATAATTATTTTTGATCTTAACTAAATTAATTAAACCTGAAATTATATATGATATGTAATTAAGGATTAAATTAATTGTCTTTGCATCATTCCGAGGAATAATTTGAGTACGATAAATTGTTACTTGATTTTTTCTTTCTTTCTCAAATGAAAATTTTTTATATCCTTTCAAAATTTTACCTTTAGGGTAATTTGGTTTAGCAGTAAAAACTGATAGTCTTTTTATAATATTATTTTTTGAAAGATAATTCACAATACTATTAATTCTAAAGTTTTCAGGCCAGAAATGTTGTGAAAAAACTATCAATTTCATTTTTTTTTCAAATAGTGAAAACTATAACCCCAGAAAAAATATAATAAACTTCCAGTATATAGTTCTCTTAAAGAAGATTTAATAAAAGTATCAATTACAAGAAATATCAATATTGATATACTTAAAAATATAATAAATTTAGAGTTTGATCTTTTAATATAGTCTAAAAAGTTCATAAAAAATTTAATAATTAGAAATATAAAAGGCAATAAAGTGAGAAAACCCAAATTATATA
>MDSV01075689.1_pt1 | contig 13123 bp, 14 predicted proteins | sample 810851 | NCBI WGS metagenome assembly MDSV01 (sample SAMN05326640, study PRJNA326480) | marine metagenome | isolation source: seawater | place: Atlantic Ocean: North East | collected 2012 | reverse complement strand
TTTTCCAATACAAAAATCGTTGAAAATACTACCTAATATCTCCTCTACATCGACTTTTCCAACAATCATACCCAAATGTCTTGTTGCTAATCTTAAGTCTTCAGCTCCTTTGTCGAAATCTTTTTTATCATTTTTATTCGAAAAATTTTTTAAATGGTCAACACATTGCACTAAATGTTGTCTATGTCTTTCTCTAGTAATCAAAATATCTTCTTCTGTAATGAATTTATTTTTTAAGCTATGTTTAATTTTTGAAATTAATACATTTAAATTTGAATTATCTTTTAATGAAATCAAAACATGATTAAGATTAAGAATTTTTGGATTTAGTTTTTCTTCTAAAAGATCTGATTTATTAACTACTAAAATTGCATTATTTTTAAGCAAATCATTCAAAAAACCGCTTAAATCAATGCTTTTTGCATCAACCACCACTAATTTTAAGTCAGCGTTTTCAGCTTTTTTTAAAGATAACTTTATTCCTTTTTTTTCTATTTCATCTTTTGATTCTCTTATGCCCGCAGTATCCGAAACAATTACTGGATAGCCATCTATGTTTAGATGTGTCTCAACAACATCTCGTGTTGTGCCAGCAATTTCAGAAACTATTGCAACATCTCTATTTGATAAATTATTCATTAGACTAGATTTACCAGCATTTGTTGGTCCAACAATTGCAATTTTGAAACCCTCACGAATTCTTTCTCCAACCTTTTGGTCGTTCAAAATTTTATTAATTTCAGACATAACATCTGCACAATCTTTTTTTATTTGTTTTAAATTTTCTTCTGGGAGATCTTCTTCAGGAAAATCTATTTTAGCTTCAACAAATGATAAAATTTTTAACAATTTTTCTCTTAATTGATTAAATTTGTCCGAGGACCTACCTTTCATTATTTTAATTGCTTGTAATCTCTGAATTTCGGTTTCCGCTGATATTAAATCTGCTATACTTTCTGCTTTTAACAAATTTATCTTTCCCTTTTGAAAAGCAATTTTTGTAAACTCTCCTGGTTCGGCTAATCTACAATTTTCAATTTTAGAGATCTCATTTTGTAGAGCTAAAATCACTGCTTTACTTCCATGAATGTGAATTTCCGCTAAATCCTCTCCTGTATAGCTGTCAGGCCCAGGAAACCATATAATCATGCCTTCATCTATTAGCTCAGAAGTGTTGATATTGTTTATTTTTCTCAAAGTAGCTCGTCTTGGCTCGGGCAATTCTTTTCCAGTAATAGATTTAACAACTCTTGATGCTTCCGGTCCCGATATTCTTATAATTGCTATGCCAGACACACCAGGTCCAGTTGAAAGGGCATATATTGTCATGAATTTATTATATCCTGTATATTTTTAATGGATATATTAAATCTATGGAAAAAAAAGATCTAGAATCACAAGTCTCAATTTTAATTAATCTTTATAATTCAAAGAGGTTCGAACAAACCGTACAAAAGGGCAAAGTACTTATAAAAAAATACCCAAATCAACCTATTTTCTATAACGCAACAGCACTAGCTTTATCATCTTTGGGTAAAGGCGAAGAAGCCATCGATATTTTAAAACAAGCTCTATATCTTAATAATAAAGATATTAATGTTTTAAATAATTTAGGTTTAATAAATTCTAATCTTAACAAAAATAAAGAATCTAGGAATTATTTAGAAGAGGCAATATCAATTAATAAAAATTTCATGGATGCGCTTCTAAATTTAGGAAACCTAGATTTAAAAGAAAGTAAAATTAATGATGCTGAAAGAAATTTGAATGATGCCTTGAGACTGAGTAAGACGACTGAATCGGATATTACGATTAATATGGCTTTAGGAAACTTAAACCAGCAACTAGGTAAATTTGATAAGGCCATGGAAAACTATAAAATTATAAATAAGATCAATCCACTAAATGCAACTGCTGATAAATCTATAAGCACTATGCACAAATATTTAGATGAAAATGACCCGCATCTTATTGCAATGATAAAAAAATTGGGAAAAATTAAAGATAAAGAAAGTTTAAAGTCACTATATTTCGCTCTTGGAAAAGCTTATGAGGACATTAAAAATTACAAAAAATCTTTCAATTTTTTAAAACTAGGAAATGATATTGCTGATCAAAAAATCAGGTATAATACCGAAGATGATAAAAATTTATTTCAAGAAATAAAAACGTTATTTAAAAAATTGAGTGTAAATAAGATTAAAGATTCTAAAAAAACAATTTTATTTATACTTGGGATGCCAAGATCTGGAACGACTTTAGTAGAGCAAATAATCTCTTCACACAAAAAAGTTTATGGTGCAGGTGAATTAAATTTTATGGAAGAATCTATAAAACTGCTAATTAATCACAAATCAAATTCAGGAAAAAAAGTTTGGGAAAGCTTAAAGGGAATAGAAGGCTTAGATACCTATAAGTTAGAAATTGCCCAATCAGAATACATTAAGAAACTACAGTCATATAATTTCGAAGAGGAATTCATAACCGATAAAGCTCCTTTAAACTTTAAATGGATAGGTTTTATCAAATTAATTTTTCCCAATTCTAAAATCATTCATTGTAATAGAAATGGAATGGACACTTGTTACTCAAATTTTAAAAATTCCTTTTCGGGAAATTCTTTAGGTTTTTGTTATAACTTAGAAAAATTAGGTAGGTTTTTCAATTTATACAAAGATTTAATGCTATTTTGGAATAGTGAATTTAAAGACCAAATATATAATATTTCTTACGAAAACTTAATAAATGATAAAGATAAAGAAGTTAAAAATTTATTGAAATTTTGTGGGCTTGAATGGGATGCAAATTGCCTGAATCCTCATAAGAATAAGAAAGTAGTTGCCACTGCAAGTTTAGCTCAAGTTAGAACACCTGTTTATAAATCATCAATAAATAAATGGAAAAATTTGGAGGATGAATTAAGAGAACTTAAAAAAATAATACAATAATTTAACTTGGTTTGTTCATGGAATTAAAAAACTCTGAGTTGTTTTTTGTATCTTTTAATTTTGAATTAATAAATTCTATGGCATCCATTGTCCCCATTGGGGCAATAATTCTTCTAAGCACATTCATTTTTTGAAGATCGTTTTTATCAAATAGCAATTCCTCTCTTCTGGTTCCAGACTTAGTAATGTCTATTGCAGGATAAATCCTTTTATCAGCGATCTTTCGATCTAAAACTGTTTCGCTATTTCCTGTTCCTTTAAATTCCTCAAAAATAACCTCATCCATTCTGCTTCCTGTATCGATAAGTGCTGTTGAAATAATTGTTAAAGAGCCACCTTCTTCAATATTTCTAGCTGCTCCAAAAAATCTTTTTGGTCTCTGAAGAGCATTAGCATCAACTCCTCCCGTTAAAACTTTACCTGAGCTAGGTATCACAGCATTATAGGCTCTACCCAATCTTGTGATTGAGTCTAAAAGTATAACTACGTCTTTTTTATGCTCTGTAAGTCTTTTTGCTTTTTCTATAACCATTTCAGCTACAGCTACATGACGTTGGGCAGGTTCATCGAATGTAGAACTGATTACTTCTCCTTTAACAGTTCTCTGCATGTCTGTTACTTCTTCTGGCCTTTCATCAATTAACAATACGATTAAATAGCACTCAGGATAATTTTTTGCTATTGAATTTGCAATGCTTTGTAAAATCATAGTTTTTCCAGCTTTTGGTGGTGAAATTATAATTGATCTTTGTCCTTTTCCAATTGGGCTAACAAGATCGATTAATCTTGGAGTAAGGTCTTGTTTTTTTTCCACTTTAACTGTCTCTACTTCCATAACCAATTGTTTGTCAGGATATAGAGGTGTTAAATTATCAAAAGCAATTTTATGACGAGATTTTTCTGGCTCTTCAAAATTAATTTTACTTACCTGAAGTAAAGCAAAGTATCTTTCTCCTTCTTTTGGGGCTCTAACAGGTCCCTCTACTGTGTCCCCGGTTCTTAAACCAAATTTTCTTATCTGACTTGGACTTACGTAAATATCATCTGGTCCAGGCAAGTAATTTGACTCCATAGCTCTTAAAAAGCCAAAACCATCTTGCAATAATTGTAAAACACCTGCTCCAGTGATTTCCTCTTTTTCTGCAACCTTTTTTAAAATTGCAAAAAGAATTTCTTGTTTTCTTAAGGTACTAGCATTTTCAATACCAAGTTCTTCTGCTTGAGTAATAAGCTGTTCAGACGATTTTAGTTTGAGTTCTTGAATGTTCATGATTAAAATTATTAAAGGACTTAATAAGAAGTTCTAATATATATATTATTTAATTTTTTTCAACCCTAGATTGGCTTATAAATAACAACAAAAACTATCAAAATAAGCAACAAGGTGGGTATTTCATTAATATATCGATAAAATTTGTGTGAACGCTTATTGTTGTCCAAATTAAATTCTCTAACTACATTGCCCAGGTATAAGTGATAAATGGTCAATATAATCACAAATATTAACTTTAAAACCATCCAAGTCTGACCTAATTGTTGAAAACCAATGCTATGAATTAATAACAAACCAAACAACCAAGATAAAAGCATTGCTGGAGTCATAATATAATAAAAAAGTTTTTTTTCCATTACTTTGAAAGTTTCTGATGTTTTAAATTCAAAACTATTTTCTGCATGATAAACAAAAATTCTTGGGAGATATAATAAACCAGCCATCCACGAAATAACCGAAATCAAATGTAGAGATTTAAAAAGTAAATAAGTGTTCATTATAAGATACTTTTCTGGATCAATGATTTTAGTAAAAAGATATGATCTTCACTATCATTTAAACAGGGCACCATATCAAAATTTTCTCCCCCTGACTCCATAAAACTTTCTTTACCTTGGATCAAAATCTCCTCTAAGGTTTCAACACAATCTGAAGAAAACCCGGGGCATATCATAAGCACATTTTTTTTTCCCTCCTTGGGCAAACTCTCTAGTGTTTTGTCTGTGTATGGTTGAAGCCACTCCTGAGGACCAAACCTCGATTGGAAGGTTGTTTTTATTTCTAAAGAGTTAAATTTTTCCGAAATCAATCTTGATGTTTTTTGACAATAGCAATGATAAGGGTCACCTTTGTCAAAGTATTTTTTAGGTATACCATGATAAGAAGCTAAAATTAAATCTGGTTTCCAATTTATTTCTTCAATTTTCCTTTTTAAAGACTTAACCAATGCATCAATATAAAGTGGTTCAGACTCGTAATGGGGAATGATTTTTAAAGAAGGCTGCCATCTCATTTTCATTAATGTTCTGTAAACTTCATCACAAACAGTTGCTGTAGTAGCAGCTGCATATTGGGGATATAGAGGTAAGATAACTAAATTTTCACACCCATTATCGTGTAGTTTTATAATTTTACTTTTTATACTTGGATTGCCATAGCGCATAGCAAAATCAACGAGTAAATTTTCTTTTGATATGAGTTTTGAAATTTTTTCAGCTTGTTTTTTTGTGTAATATAGTAAAGGGGACATATTTTCTTCTTTCATCCAAATTTCTTTATAAGCCTTGGCTGTTTTGGATGGCCTTAAATTTAAGATAAATACATTTAAGATTATTTGCCAAATTACAGGATTTACTTCAATTACTCTCCGATCTGATAAAAACTCTTTTAAATATTTTCTAATGTCAAACCAACTTGTTGAGTCTGGTGTTCCAAGATTAATAATTAAAACGCCGGTTTTTCCAAACTTAACTTCTGGATGTTTATTTTCATTTTTCATTTAATAGTCTTTTACCATTTTAACTAAATAATCCATCATGTTGGGATCTGTTTCTGGCAAAACCCCGTGACCAAGATTAAATATATATGGATGATTTTTAAATATATTTAAATATTTCATTGTTTCTTTTTTTAAATTTTCTTTGTCTGCTAATAGGATCTTTGGATCCATTCCTCCTTGTACAGGAATTTTTATTTTTTTTTCAATTAATATTGGATCAACTTCATAATCAATGCAAATAACATCTGGATTTATAACTTTACAATAAGTTACATAATCTTTTATTCCTCTGGGGAAACATATTACAGGTATATTTAAAGATTTAGTATATTCCACTAAAGATAATGTTGGGTTATATGTATATTTTGTTAAATTTTTAACACTTAACAAACCAGCCCAACTGTCAAAAATTTGTATTATTTCAGCTCCATTTTCAACTTGGTTTTTAATGTGAATTTTTAGAAATTTATCTAAAACATTTAATAATTCATTTATTAAATTATTATCTTCAAAAAAATCTTCTACCAATTTTAATTTAGGTGATTTTTTATTAATCATATAAACTAAAAGAGTCCAGGGTGCACCCACAAAGCCTATCGTACTTTTATTTTTTGTTAATTTGTTCTGACTTACAGAATTTATCGCTTTATAAACTGGTTCAATTTTATTGATAAAATCAATTTCATTTGAATGTAAAATATCTTTCAAATTAAGTTCACCCAGCATAGGACCAAAATTTTTTTTAAATTCAACCTTTTGATTTAATCCAAAAGGTACCATCAAAATATCTGAAAAAATTATCGCAGCATCTAAGTCAAATCTTTTTAATGGCTGTAATGTAATTTCACTTGATAATTTTTCATTTAAACACAATTTAATAAAATCAGTATTATTTTTCCTTATTTCTCTAAATTCTGGAAGGTATCTTCCTGCTTGTCTCATTATCCATATGGGATTAATTGTAGTTTCTTTGTTAATAATTACTTTGTTTAATGGGGACATATAAATAGTTAAATATATTTAATAGTAGTATTAGTATAGCTTGTGAATAGTGGTAATTTATTTTTACAAACATTTTATAAACAGTTTATTAACAATTAGAGCATAAAAGTTTTGAAATATATGTTAAAAAGTGAAGCTTATTCATAAAATGATAAATTTACAAAAAAACTTATACAGATGTTTAATAATGTTGAAAAAAGCCTCGTTTTACAAGGTAATTTTAAAAATTTAAAAAACAGATAATATGATTTAAATAATAAAAAGTTATTAACATTTATTACATGAGCAATACTTATCAAATTTATCTAATTTCTGACTCTACGGGTGAAACCCTCGATAGAATTTTTGTTGCAATTAAAGCTCAATTTAAAAACATAAAATACAAAATTCACACTTTTTCTTTCACTAGAACAGATAATCAAATTTCAAAAATTATTTCTATAGCAAAGAAAGAAACAAATTCCATAATTCTCTATTCAATAGTGGATAGCGGTCTTGCCAAGTTTTTAGCTAAAAGTTGTGATGAAAAAAAAATTCCATGTTTTGGTGTTTTGGGTGATCTTATATTAAGTTTTTCTAAATTATTAAACCAAAAAGCTTCTCATGAACCGAGTGGTCAATATGCATTAAATGATGAATATTACAAAAGGATAGAAGCAATTCAATTTACCATGAATCATGATGATGGTAACCAAGTTAAAGAAATAAAAAAATCTGACATTATTTTGTTGGGTGTAAGCAGAACAAGCAAAACTCCAACCGCTATATATTTGGCCAACAAAGGATTTAAAACATCTAACATTCCTTTAGTTAATGAAAACTCAATTCCAGAGATTCTTAAAGAGAACCCTAAAATTTCTTGTATAGTTGGATTAAGTACAGAGCCTGAAAGACTAGTTGATATTAGAAAAAACAGAATGAACTCTCTTAGAGAAACAGAAAACAAATCTTATACAGATTTAGAAAAAATTAAAAAAGAAGTCTTAAACGCTAAAAATACTTTTAGGAAATATAAGTGGCCAACAATAGACGTAACCAGAAAATCTGTTGAAGAAACTGCAGCATCAATAATCAAAATTTACGAAATTTATAAACAAAATGGTTGATTTAATACTTGCTTCTAAAAGCAAAATAAGAAAAAAAATATTAGATAAAAACAACATTTCAGCAACAGTGCAAGCCTCAACTATAGATGAAGAACCTATTAAACAAAGTTTATTAAAGGAAAAAGCCTCGCCAGAACTTATCTCAAAAAATTTAGCAGAAATAAAAGCCACAAGAGTAAGCCAAAAAAACTTTAACACTTTAGTATTAGGAGCGGACAGTGTAATTGATTTAAATGGTGAGCTCATATCCAAACCCAAAAATAGAGATGAGGCTTTAAACATTTTAAAAAAGTTAAATGGAAAAAAACACAACTTGATGAGCTCGGTTTGTATTTCTAAAAATGGATCAATGATCTGGAATTATACAGACAAAGCAACACTAACGATGAAAGATTTCAGTGATCAAGAATTAAAAAGTTATTTATTAAAGATATCAGATGAGACTTTGTATTCTTACAATGTTTATCAGATTGAAGGAGAAGGAAAAAAATTGTTTCTGAAAATTGAGGGTGATGAGGATACGATAATGGGTCTTCCTATAAAAAAAATTAAAGAGTATTTAGACAATTACAAATGATATGAAAAAATATTTAGTAATTGGCAATCCAATTGAACATTCCCTGTCTCCGTTAGTTCATAATTTTTGGTTTAGAAAGTATAATTTATCCGATAGCAATTATGAAAAAAGAAAAATAGAAAGAATTGATTTAAAAAATATTGTTGATCAAGTAAGAAATAAAAAGATAGAGGGTGTAAATATTACAGTGCCTTTTAAAAAAGAAATTATACCCTTTTTAGATTCCTTGAAAGGCGATGCTCAATTAACATTATCAGTGAATACTTTATGCAAGAATAATAATGAAGTCATTGGATTTAATACAGACACTAAGGGGTTTAAAAATAGTCTGAAAAATGAAAAAATTGATTACAAAAATAAAAATATTTTAATAATTGGCGCTGGTGGCGTGTCATCTTCTATTTTAGCAGCTTTTGTTAAAAGCGCTAAAAAAATTTACATTACAAACAGAACAAGAAAAAAAGCCGACGAGCTTAAAAAACTTGGAGAGGTATCATTAACTTTGTTGGGAAGGAAAAAAGAAATTATCGAGGTGGTCGATTGGGGTAAGACCGTAGAAATTTGTGATATAATTGTTAATACAACCAGTATTGGACTATTAAAAGGGGAAAATTTAAATTTGGATTTTAAAAAATATAACAATGTAAATTCTTTATTTTATGATCTTATTTATAATCCAAAAGAGACCAATTTTCTTAAAGAAGCAAAACTAAGAGGTAACAAAATAATGAATGGCAAAATGATGTTTTTATGGCAAGCACAAATTGCTTTTCAAATGTGGACTGGGGTAGAGGCATCAATTGATAAAGAGTTAATAAAATTATTGGAAGTATGATTAAAATTGGAATTGTGGGTGACATAGGTTCTGGAAAAAGTTACATTGCTAAAAAGTTCGGGTATCCGGTATTTAATGCAGATAAAGAGGTTAGTAAACTTTATAAAAAAAACAAAAAAATCTTTGTTCAGTTAAAAAAAATTTTACCTAAATTTATCCAAACATTTCCATTAGAAAAAAGGGAAATCACTGACGCTATATTGAGTAACAGGGATAATTTAAAAAAGATAGTCAAAGTAGTTCACTCTGAAATAAGAAAAAAATTGAACATTTTTATAAAAAAAAATCAAAAAAAAAAAATTATAATTTTGGATATCCCCTTGTTATTAGAAAATAAAATTAATAAAAAAAAAGATATTTTGGTTTTTATAGATTCTAAAAAATCGGATATTTTAAGACGGCTTAAAAAAAGACCAAATTTTAATAAAAAACTATTTGATAAATTTAAAAAATTACAACTACCACTTGATTATAAAAAAAAAATTTCTCACTTTTCAATTAAAAATAATTTTATAAACAAACCTATCGAAAAAGATGTTAAAATTATTTTGAAAAAAATTTTACAAAATGAAAGAAGTAATATTAGATACTGAAACTACAGGACTGTCCGTAAAAGAGGGTCATCGTTTGGTTGAAATCGGTTGTGTTGAGTTAGAAAATTTAATTCCAACCAAAAATAAATTTCATTGTTATATAAATCCAGAACGAAAAGTATCTCAAAAAGCTTTAGAGGTGCACGGATATACCGATGAATTCCTTTCAAATAAAAAAAAATTTAAAGAAGTAGCAGATGAGTTTTTAAATTTTATAGATGGTAAGAGATTGATTATACATAATGCTGAATTTGACTTGTCACATATAAATAATGAGTTAAAAATTATTGGTAAAAAAAAACTTAATAATGATATTATTGATACTCTGACTTTAGCAAGAAATAAATTTCCAGGCTCATCTACTAGTCTAGATGCCTTGTGTAAGAGATATAGAATAGACAATTCTCAACGACAACAACATTCCGCAATAATAGATTGTGACTTATTAGTTAAAGTTTATATCAATCTAATTGGACAAAAAGAACCAACTTTAGACTTTAAAAAAGATGAAATCCAAAAAAAAGATAACTTCAACAATTCTGTTTCATATTTCAAAAAAGTTGTAAGCTTAAGTGAAAAAGAAATAACAGATCATCAAAATTATATTAAATTAAGTTTAAAAAAAAATTTTTTTAATTAAATCTTTCATTAAATAATTTATTGAAATCTACTTTTTTTTGAAAATTAAGAGCTGGATAACCAGAATTATGTACTAAACTTAAAAAAGTTTTTTCAATATCTGGATAAACAGAAGTTGGCACATCGCATAAAATAATCTTTTCAAGTTCCTTTTTGTCTTTTATGTCATCATTAATTTTTGTTATCACAGCATATGTAATTTCAAAAAAGGCTTTTTTTTCATTAGCTTCTTTATCCTCAAAAATAAAAGTAATATCAATTTCTATTAGCTTATTTTTTAGAGGCTTGGTCTTAATATCTATATTTAATTTATATTTTTGAATACATTCCTTCACAAACAGATATGTTTCTACATCTGGGGTTTCAACAGACATATCTTTTATGAATTTTGCTAAGACTTTAAATTTTTCTGTCATTATCATCTTCTATATCTTGAAATTCACCTTCAATAAAATCATTTTCTTTACTAGTCTTTTTTTTAAGTTTTTTTGAAAATTTTCTTAAAATTAATTTTCTTGTAAAAGGAAACAGTATTAAAAATCCAATAATGTCAGTCGCAAAGCCAGGCAATATTAATAATAAAGCTGCAAAAGCTATAGCTGTCCCTGAAATTATTTCATAAGCTGGAAGCTCGTTCTTAACCATTTGATTAATTCCAGAACGTAAAGTGTTTAATCCTTGATGTCGGGCATATATAATTCCTACTATAGCTGTGATTAATATTAAAAAAATTGTATTAAAGGCTCCAATTTGAGAACCAATCTTTATAAAAAGATAGATTTCTAAAATTGGGACTAAAACTATTGATATTAAAACTGTGTTCATTTGTCTTTAATGTAATTGTTGGTTGAAATTAATCAACAGAGTAATTACTATATCATAATGAATTATAGCTTCGAATATATCGATATCATCTTACTTGCTATGATAGCAGGTTTTATCTTTTTGAGATTAAGAGGTATTCTTGGTAAAAGAACTGGTTTCGAGGGAAAAAATCCTAAACAGTTTCAGGAGATTGTAAAAGAGTTAAATTTAGATAATAACTTTCCAAAAAATAATAGTTTTAATGAAGTTGCTCAAAATGATTTTTTAAAAGGAGCAAAAATTGCTTATGAGACAATTATAACTGATTTTAGTGATAATGATAATAAGATTACCACAAGCAAATCTTTGTTGAGCAACAGAATATATGATCAATTTGACAATGCTCTGAAAGAAAGAAGCAAAAGGGGCCACTATGCAGAGATTACTTTTATAGGTATTGATTCAGCAAAAATTAAAGAACATAAAAAAGTTAATAGAGTACTGCAGGTCACAGTAGATTTTGTGGCTGAGGTAATTACATGTATAAGAGATAAAGAAAAAAAGATTATATCAGGTGATCCAGACAAAATTAAAAAAATATATGATACGTGGGTATTTTCACGAGATACAAGCTCGAAAAATCCAAACTGGCAATTAGTTGATACTCTTACTTAATTGAATAGTAAAATTTCAGATAAAGATAAAAAAGATTGGAAAAATTTTTTAGAAAAAAACGATAAGTTACCTAACAAAGATTTAGATAAAAAAGAAAATAAGCAAAATGTAATTAAATCACTAGATCTTCATGGCTATACACTTGATGAAGCAAACAAAAAAGTTGAGAGTTTTCTCATTGACTGTTTTGATCAAAAGGTCTTCAAAGTTATAATAGTTACTGGTAAAGGACTGCATTCCCAAAATGATAAAGACCCATATGTTTCAAAGAAATTTGGTATTTTAAAAAATTCTGTTCCTGATTTTATTAAAAATAATTCCAAATTAATGACAAAAATAAAAAAAATTACTGATGCTGAAATTACAGATGGTGGTAGTGGGGCTCTTTATGTTTTTCTAAAAAAAAAAATTATAAAATAAATTTTGATAGATCTGTATCTTTAACAAGATTATCAAGATTTTTATTTATATATTCTTTATTTATTGAGATTTTTTCACCAGATCTATCGGTTGCTGTGAAACTTATTTCATCGAGAATTTTTTCTATTATTGTGTGTAATCTTCTTGCACCTATATTTTCAACAGTTGAATTTACTTCAGAAGCAATATTTGCTATTGCGTCAATCCCATCCTCAGTAAACTCAAGTTCAACATTCTCGGTCTTTAACAAAGCCACATATTGTTTAATTAAACTAAAATCAGGTTCTTTAAGGATTCTTTTAAAATCATCACTTGATAATGCTTCTAGTTCAACTCTGATTGGTAGTCTTCCTTGTAGTTCCGGAAGTAAGTCAGAGGGTTTTGCTAACTGAAATGCACCTGATGCAATAAAAAGAATATGGTCAGTTTTAATAGGTCCATATTTAGTATTTACTGTTGTTCCTTCAATTAAAGGTAGTAGGTCTCTTTGGACACCTTCCCTTGAAACGTCTCCACCAACCCTGTCTGTTCTTCCTGAGATTTTATCGATCTCATCTAAGAAAACTATTCCATTATTTTCTGTAGAAATCTTTGCTGTTTTTATTATTTTATCTTGTTCAATTAATTTATCCGACTCATCATTTATCAAAATCTCATGAGACTCTTTTACGGTCATTTTTTTCTTTTTTTCTTGTTTCCCCATGGATTTTCCAAGCATTTCTCCAATATTAATCATTCCTACATTGGCTCCAG
>MDSV01071763.1_pt1 | contig 13124 bp, 15 predicted proteins | sample 810851 | NCBI WGS metagenome assembly MDSV01 (sample SAMN05326640, study PRJNA326480) | marine metagenome | isolation source: seawater | place: Atlantic Ocean: North East | collected 2012 | reverse complement strand
GGTTACCTGTAAGGTAGACATCTTGAGCTCCGTAAGCGACGAGTTGCATTAATCCTCCTCCCATTTTATTATAATATTGCTAAAGAAAAAAATTTTATTAAAACTTAATTAATTAAATTAATTAAATTTATAAATTAATATGATCTTTATCTAAATTTTTAACGATAAATGCTCTTAAAAATGAGTCTGAAAATACTTCTTTTTTTCCCTCATGTGGTTTTGAAAATATATAAGAATTATCTTCTTTTCGAATTTCCCATCCATCTTCTAAAGCATTCCAAATAAATTGTTGTTTCTTTTTTGTTATATTTTTATTATTATCACTCATGTTTCTTATTATTTGTGAAGAAAACCAAAAATCTATTTAAACATATTATTGATATTTCGAATTAAATACTAAAAATATTATATTATATATATATGCCAAATTTTAAGCCTAAAACAAAGAAAAAAATCAAAATGTCTAAAAAAGGAAATGTAACTCTTGATTCAAAACATACAGAGCAAATCAATAAATTTGAAAATTATAAAAGGGTGGAAATACCAAGGCTAAAAAAAGAAATACAAACCTTAAAAAAAGAACTGGAAGAAGGGGGTCAAAATATTGAAAAAAAGATGGATACAAAAGATCAAATAAAACAAAAAAAACTAACTATTAAAAAATTAAAAAAAGAGGAAAAGGAGTATTTTCTAAATAATTCCAATTATATTTTTAATTATTTTGAAAAAAAGAAAAATCTTTCTGAAGGTAATTCCAAAAAATTAATTTTACACTCCTTTTTTGATTCAAATTATAATGAAACAAATATGAAATCGTCCACTACAGAAACAGAAACAGAAAAATTTATGAATAATCTTGATAACTCACAAATTGATATTAATAAATATAAATTAAAATATGATAGATGTGAATGTAAGGGAGAATTAATTAAAGTTGATCATATGGGTGTTATGATTTGTAATAGTTGTAGTAAAATACTACCATTTTTAATTGAAAATGAAAAACCGTCATATAAAGAACCTCCGAAGGAGGTTTGTTTTTATGCATACAAAAGAATTAATCATTTTAGAGAAATATTAGCTCAATTTCAAGCAAAAGAAACAACCCAAATTCCTGAAAAGGTGATTAAAGATATTATAAATCAAATAAAAAAAGAACGTATGACAATTAAACAATTAACAAATAAGAAAGCAAAGGATATATTAAAAAAATTAGGTTATAATAAATATTATGAACATATTCCATTTATTAAGGATAAATTGGGTATTAAACCCCCTATTATGTCACCAGAGTTAGAAGAAGTATTATGTAATTTATTTCTGGATATACAAAAACCTTATTCAAAAAATTGTCCCGATGATAGAGTGAACTTTTTAAATTATTATTATGTTTTATATAAAATGTGTGAATTATTAGGAGAAACAGAGTTTCTTCCATTTTTCCCTATGTTGAAAGATCCTGTTAAACGAATTGAACAAGATGAAATTTGGAAAAAAATTTGCGCCGAACTTCAATGGGAATTTATTCCCACTATTTAAATATTTATTATATTATAGAATAATGAATATTTGCAAATACTGTAAACATCAAATATATCCTGATCATAAAAATTTTATAATTAAAAATTTAACAGGATTTAAAGTTCATGTAAATGGAAATATGTATTGTAGTAAAGATTGTTTTGTAATGAAAAATGTATTAACATCTAAATATCAAGTATTTGATTTTCCAGAAATAAATGTAAGAGAAAGATATAGATTTCTCAGTTTTTCTCAAAAAACATAATAATTAATAATGGTTATAAATATTTTTTATATGATTAATATAAATTTCATCATTAATATTATTTATTTTGTATTGAAAATTCCAGAATTTATTATCATATGAAGTATGAGGCCATTCTCCTACAAAATCACATATATTTTCTTTAAAATTATTGGCGTCATATTTTACATTATATCCCAATATACTTAATATTTGATTTACACAATGAATAAACACACATGTTGTTGGATGATTTTGTGTAAAAAATAATTTACGCTTTCTTATATTTTTTTCTATAAAATCTGAAACTTTTACATCGCATATACTTTCCTTTTCTTTTAAAATTTTAATAGATATCTCATATCTATTATTAAACTCAAAATCTATTTTTCCATCACGATACATTTGTAAAACTTTATTTAATGAATATCCTTTATTTTTTAATTTTGTTATTGGTTCTGTATTTACATAATGATTAATTTGTGAATAATTAGCAATAAATCCATCCGCAAATGATGGTAAAAGAAAAATCCATAATGATGAATGATAAATATATGGATATGAAATTTTAATACAATCTGATCGTAAATGTGTTAATATATTATTTTCAACTGTCTTATCTGTAGAATATATATTATGTTTCTTGTCTATTGGTTGATAAATAAATATATCTGCCTTTTGTAAGATATTGATTGGTATTGGTTTATCTTCTTTTATTAATTGATAATTTATAATATGAAAGCTTTTTAGATTTTTTATAGTTTTGTTTAAAAAAAAATTTAAACCCATAAACTGACAATTTGAATAATATACAATATTTGTCATATATATCAAAATAGATTAATATAAATTAATAATAGCGAAAAATGAATTAAATATTAAAAATAAATAAATGTAATGGAAACCTTAGACATACACTTAAAATTAAAAGAAAAACTTAATAAATTTATACAACTCAATAAAATACCCCATATCATATTTTATGGTAATTCTGGATCTGGTAAAAGATTTATACTAAACTATTTTATTAATCAAATCTATACTCCTGAAGAAAGAAAACAATATACAATGTATGTAAATTGTGCACATGGTAAAGGAATACGGTTTATACGAGACGAATTAAAATTTTTTGCAAAAACAAATTTGAAAAATAAGGATATATTTAAAAGTATTATATTATTTAATGCAAATCATTTAACTATTGATGCACAGTCTGCTTTACGAAGATGTATTGAAGAGTATAGTCACACAACTAGATTTTTTATAGTTTTGGATAACAAGGATAAATTATTACAACCAATTTTGTCAAGATTTTGCATGATATTTGTTCCAAATCCACGAATACATAATGAAAAAATAAATTTGTTTAATAACAATTCAAATGTAAATAAGTTAAAAATGCAAATAAAAAATGAAAAAATGGCATATTTAAAAAAAAAAATAAAAAATTGTAATTTGAAAGAACTGAACAATATTGTTATAAATTTATATGAAAAGGGTATAAATGCGTTAAATATATTGGATTACATTGACGAAACAGTAGAAGATAGTGAAAAAAAATATTTGATGTTAATTTATTTTAATAAAATAAAAAAAGAGTTTAGAAATGAAAAATTACTTATGTTTTTTATATGTTATTTTGTGTTTTTGCGTAAAGAGTTGAATTTAGAAAATATACTAATTATGTAAAATGGATGATTATAATACTGATCTTTTAGCCGAGGCTAAGAATGAATATATGTCCAGGTTAGTTACAATTTTATGTCCTTTAATTATTGAAGGTGTTAAATCTATTTTTAAAGAAGCATACAAACTCTGTTTGGAAAATGATGAAAAAAGTAAATATTTAATGACATTTCAAAACTTCTTATCTCGTGTAATAAGATGGAATACTACAATTATTAATGAAGAAACACAACGAATTATTAAAACAAGTGGATGTAATTATTTAGAGGATTTATTAACTTGTGTTCATATTACTCAACTTAAAATTTTAACTAGTATTAGAGTATCTACAAAACAGAAGAAAATAGATATTGATATTCCAAAATTATCAGATTATGTTCATAAAGTTTATATTTTGTTTTCTCGAAAATTATATACAAATATATATTTATTTGAAAAAGATATAGCTCCTTTAACACATCAAAAAAATATGAGAGAATGTGAAATTTTATGTAAAGAATCTATACTAGAAGCTATACGAGATAGTATGCCTATTGAACAAATATTGAGATCTTATATTGATGAAACAACAGACGAAGAAATTATTGAGGAAATATCCAAAGTTGAAACGGATGAACAAGTCATTGAACCTGTTGCAACAGAAGAGCCTGAAAAGCAGTCAGAAGAACCCGAAAAGGACAATGAAGAAAATGTAACCAAACCTGCTATGACTATTAATAAAAAACCTGAAGAAAAGCCTGAAGATAAGCCTGAAGATAAGTCTGAAAAATCAGAACCCGCTATAGTTACACCACCTGTTGTTAAGAATGAAGAATCTTCTCCAAATATCAAATTAAATATTACAGATAAGGTATTAAGTAATGTAAAAGATGAAGTTGAAAATAAACCACCTACTCCTAAGGCTGTAGTTGATTTTAATGACGATGATGCTGTTATTAATTATGAAACAACTAAAAGTCCATTAACTATTAAAACACAAGTTGTTGAATCTGTTAGTGCTCCAAAAACACCTGAACGATTAGAAAGAATAAGTTACCAAAGAAATGAGCAACGGAAAATAGAAGAGGCTGAAGAAGATGATGATTCTGATGAGGAAGAAGATAGAATAAAGATCCATGCTAGTGCGGATCTAAAACTTGATACTTTAGATATACATAATTTAGACAAATCACTAAAATTAGAAAAACCCTTATTGACTGATGTTGAAGTATTAAAATAAATTGCGTTAAAAATAATAAAATTATTTATTATTTTTAAATAAAATGAGTAACTCTATTTTTTATCTAGCTGGTGCTATAGCTGTATTATACTTAGTTGTAAGATTCTTAGAAATGCGATTTATTCTTAAAGAAAATAAACCATTGAAACATATTTTTCGTGATGCTTTAATTGTTTATTTTAGTAGCATAGGCGGTCACTATTTACTTAAACAGTTTCAACCTATTACTGAAAATTTAAACGAAAAAGTTGCTGCGTTCACTAATCCACCCGATTTTTAATTGTTACTACAATCCTTTTCAAATTTTTTAGTAGTTTCATTATATTTGTTTTTTGTATGTGTTTTTCCTACTTTATGTAATAAATATCTCGCATAAGAATCGTGTTTTTTACTTTTTGCAAAATCACCTCTGGTTTTTACTGTTGCAAAACCTTCTGATCCCATATTTGCATGATTACCACAAACATAATATATTTTGTCAGGTGCATTGTTTGGCACAACAAATGTTAATTTTGCTCCTGCGACTCCTGCGCCAGCACCAGCACCAGCACCAGTTTTGGGATTAGCGTATGTTGCTGTTTGTCCTGCTACTTGGGCTGAAGCTCTTAATTTTCCAACGTGGAACCAAAGTGGATGGGTAGCATTAGATGCATCAGATAAATCAAAAACATATGTTTTTCCTCTATATAATACTAAGGTTTCACCTGTTAATTTTAGGTCCATATAATATTTATTACCTGTTGCAGGATTGGCGACAGTCACATTTATTTCTGTATCACTTGAACAAGGTAAATGGCGACTAAACATATTATTTTTCTTAAAAAAGAGATTGGATGAGGGTATTGATTTATGGGTTTTAAGTCTCATTTTTGGTGAACAATTAGCTGGATCATGAACATTTTTTAATGGCATTTATATTATAATAATATAATATAAATTTTAACGTTTACGTTTTCTACGCGTTTTTTTCACTTTTCTTCTACGTCTTGTCTTCTTTCTTTTTTTTGATTTTTTTCTAAATTTTCTTCGTGTTTTCTTTCTTTTTCTCTTTTTTCTTCCCCCTATTTTTGTGCGCGGCCGTCTTTTACCTTTTGGAATTGTAGGTCTACCTTTTGTTGTTCCTGGTATTATTTGCATTGGGACTTCTTCTGGTATATCTACTCTTCTTTCCGGTATATAATACATGTAAAAACCATCCGATGATAAGTCTTGTCTCACGGCTTGTTGTGCCATTTCTTCTTTTTTTCTTCCTCTATCCATAATTCTTCCAGGGTTTGCTGAATAATTTTTCACTTTCAAGAAAAAATCCATAACAGGTGTTATATTTTCAAGTTCAGCATCTTTTATTTGTTCTTCCACCTTATCCATAAGTGTTTGTATTTGTCTAACTATTTCTAATCTTGCAGTTAATGTTTCTCTACGATTTGGGTTCTTCTGTTGTGCTTCCAAATCTTTTGCTAAGATACCCAACGTTTTTAATTCTTTTCTTTTAACTACTCCTTTATAATTTTCTTCACTCAAAACATGCCTCATTCCTTCATACCAATTAGACATTTCTTCTGTATCAATAAAATCTTCGGGCATTACATCTTCTCCATCGGATGTAAAAACATAATTGGTGAATTTTTTTAATTCTGAATTTAAATCTTTATTTTCCACTAATTGGTCACTTTTAGTATCATAAAATTTGTAACCATATTTTTTGTAATAATAACCAATAACATATCCTAATGCTGATAATTTAAATCCCTGAATAAGTCCTGCATCAAATAAGGGTTTGCCAATAGTTTTTAACATATAATCCATCACTAATCCTGCTTTTCCTCTGTGTGAACATAATCCATCTAAATATAAATAAGTTCCTGAAGGTTCTACTATAATTTTTATTGCTGCAAATGCTGAAAAAGAAAGGGAACCATGTCTTGGTGGTGATAATGGTGTTTTAACAATTAAAATAATATCTTCACTTGAGGTTCTATCAACATCTAACCAACCTCGTGTTAATATACCATAACATACTCCTAAACCATCGATTTTTGTTGTTGTAGCTTCTCTTATACCGCTTCCAGCCTTGTCGAATTTTTTTTGGAGAAACGTATCCCCCTTTTTATTTTCTACAGTTAAGATTTGATTAAGGTATTCCAATACTCTTTGTTTTTGATCACCATCAAAACTTTCAGGATTAAAATACATTTTAATTTCATCTTTCGGTTTTGATGCTGCAATCACCGGAGCTCTTTTTGTTTCGCCAGACATATATATTATAATAATATTAATATAATATTTATTGTGAAAAATCCTCAAACGCGTCAATATTTATAATTTTGGCTTTCTTATTCAACTTTCTTTTACTGGTCAAAAACTTCTGAAATAATGGATTTTCTAATTGCTTTTGAGGTGTATGATTGTGAACCAAACGAGTGATCATTTTATATAATTTGAAATCAGGGTATCTTTCATCTCCATTTTTTTTATATAAAATATTTTTACCTTTATCATCCAATATCCAACTATGTATCAACTTTGCAATTGAATCTAAATCTTCTATATCATCTTCCTCATCAATAAAAAAGTCATATAAACTACAAGCTAATCTACATAAGTCGAAACTGTAATTGGGTTCTATTTTGGATTTTTTGTTGTTGTAGTAAATGCCGAAGTTGTATTGAGTGGCGGCGTCACCTTTTGGATGAAAACTGTCAGAGCAAATTTGAACACCTTTAAATTTGTATATTGCTCTTCCAAAGTCGATCAACTTGAATATTTTTCCATATGTCGGGACCTTATAAATCTTTCCATCGTATTTATAAATAATATTTTTTCGGTCAGTTTTATTATACATAATATTATTTGTGTGTAAATCATTGTGAGTAAATTGGAAACATTTTTGATAAGTAATAAGCATCATAATAATTTGCATCAATATAGATTTCCATTCATTATTTGAAATTTCATAGTCTTCATCTTCTAATAAAGAGTCCAAAGTATTTTCTAAATTTTCTAAACATATAATTTGAACGGGAAAATTAAATATATTACATTCTAGATTTGCTTCACTACTATTACTAATTGAACTATAAACAGATTCATCATCTGAAGATGATTCCTCATCATCATCCTCCTCATCATCCTCCTCATCATCCTCCTCATCATCCTCCTCATCATCATCTTCTTCCGAAAATTTCTCTTCATCGTCTTCTGTTTCTTCATTCTCAGAATCTTCTTCATCAGAAGTATTAGATGTTCTCGACGAACAAGTAGAACTAGTGTTATTTGTGGAATTTTTCCTTTTTAAATCACAAAAGACTAAATTATTTGATAAATCGATTGTTTTATTTGATGTGTTAGAATTATTTTTTGAAAATACGTTATCAAATACTGTATCATCAAAATTATCTACATCTAAATTAATATTTGAATCATTAATGATTATTTTTTTACGATTTTTCAAACTTAACTCATTTTCAAATAAATCTTCATCAATATTATCAACTTTAAATAAAACATTTTTATTTTCATTAAAATATGGTGAATCATATAAATATTCAAGATCATCGTAAATATTATAATTAAAATTTGCTTTTGTTCCTAAAAATGATCCATAAAAATCAACAGCATTAATAAATTTATATTTATTCAATAAACAACTTGTTAAATATGAGAAAAATCCGTCAATATATGCTGAATTATTTGGATCTAACAATTTTTCATTACATGTATTATTTTCAAAATTAGGCATTAGACTAATATCTGTATTTTTATATTTTCCTGTTAAATACTTTACTGGATCCAGTAAAGGTGAAAACTTGAAGAATACATCTGAATTTACTATGTCTTTTTTTTGTAATTTACATTTAAATTGTTGTTCTGTTTGCTTACAGCATATTTCTAGTATAGAATTTTCATGATTAAGATTAATTGTATTGTGATTATTTTTTGTTAAATTAAAAAAACTTTTATAAATTGGAATATAATTTTGAATATTCGTTAAATTTGTTAAATTACTTTTTTTAAAAGATTCAAATAATTGTGAATTATTATTTTTTTTATAATGAAGCATTTAGAATTTTATAAAAAACACTATTATTATTTTTAATTGATTTTTGCGTATTATTATTTATAAAAATTATATGTATTTTTATTAATGAATTTAGAATTAAAGAAATTTGATATGAAACAGATTACATTTAAGCCCGAAGAGAATCAAGGACCTGTTATTGTATTAATTGGAAGACGTGATACTGGTAAAAGTTTCTTGGTTCGAGATTTATTATATTATCATCAAGATATTCCAATTGGGACAGTTATATCTGGAACAGAAGCTGGTAATGGTTTTTATGGTAATATGGTTCCTAAACTATTTATCCATGATGAATATAATTCAGCTATTATTGAAAATATTTTAAAAAGGCAAAAAATTGTGATGAAACAAGTAAAAAGAGAAAAGGAAGCTTACGGTCGTTCCAATATTGATCCTAGAGCATTTGTCATCTTAGATGATTGTTTATATGATAATTCTTGGGCTAGAGAAAAGCTAATGAGATTATTATTTATGAATGGTAGACATTGGAAAATTATGCTTATTATTACAATGCAATATCCTTTAGGAGTCCCTCCTAATTTAAGAACTAATATTGATTATACATTTATTCTTCGTGAACCTTATTTGACAAATAGAAAAAGAATTTATGAAAATTTTGCGGGTATGTTTCCAACATTTGAAAGTTTTTGCCAAGTAATGGATCAATGCACTGAAAATTATGAGTGTTTGGTGATTTCGAATAATGCAAAATCTAATAAGTTAGATGATCAGATTTTTTGGTATAAGGCTACTGGTCATAATGATTTTAAATTGGGTTCTAAGGAATTTTGGGATATTTCTAAGGATTTGGGATCAGATGATGAGGATGAAGCATTTGATCCAAAAAAACAAGTAAAGGGACCTCGTATAAATGTAAAAAAGAGTAAATGGTAACTAGTGAACCATATCATTACTAGTAATATTGTTTAATTTAATACTGTATATAAGTATATCTTTTTCATTGTGTTTACCATAATAAAATTTATTAATAATATTTTGAATATTTGTTCCATAAAAACTAGATGTTACGCGTTTTGATAACTTTGAATTATACCACTCTACAATATAATGTAAATAAAGTGAATCTTTTTTATTTAAAGAATTTTTTAAATCATGTATGTGATCATACATGTTTTGTAATGCTTTAACTTTTGTCTTAGCTTCTAAGCTGTGTAAAAAAAAAGATGTTTGGTGTTTGGGATTATATGTAATTACAATAAGTTCATATCCTTTTCCTGGATATCGATTATATGTAAAATGTGCTGAACAATTATTATCGGATTTTATTAAATTTTGTATTGCATATTCTCCTTGATATACACAATCAAATGTGTTGCCTACTGCTTCATCTTCACTCATTTTAATAAATTATATTGATTATATTTTAAATTATTTCATAAAATATAATTAATCTTCATTTTCACCACTGTTTTCCTCTTTACTCAAATTTTCCTCTTCGTTTTCCTCTTTACTCAAATTTTCCTCTTCGTTTTCCTCTTTACTCAAATTTTCATAATATTCTCTCATCTTCTTTTGTGCTGTTCTTGGGGAATCTGATCCTTTTGTTCTAACATTATCACCCTTAAATAATTGATCCTCAACAGTTGATTGATCAACATCTTCTCCTAATTCTAATGACTTTTCAATAGTATTAATATTATTTGCTCCAACCAAGTTACCCTGTTCATTAATATTTTGAGTAAGTTTATTACCAGTTTCTTTAGCTAATTTAATATTTTTATTAATTGCTTCTTTTTTCTTGTCTAATATACGCTTATCAAATTGACGTTTAGCATAATCATCATTCCTGTCCTTTTCTTTCATTAATTCATTCAATTGCTCTTCCAAATATTCTACACGACCAGTCTTATAAGCATCAGGTTCCCAAGGCATCCACATACCAACAGGTCCTACATAGACATTGTGATAAGGATCTACTTCTCTTAACAATTTACATCTAAACTCTGCTTCTTCTTGACTACCATATACACCTCTTACTTTTAATCCTCTTACACTTGTCTGAAAATTATGCAATTGACTAAACTCTGTTTCTAATTCTTCTTCTTTTTTATCCATAAAGGTTGCCCACTCATCTTCAATAGATGTCTCAATTAAATTATTCTTTTCTTCTTTAACAAATTCCTCAAAATCCTTCATTACAGTATCAAAATTCAAATTATTTTTATAAGCCACAAAATTTAAAAACTGAGTTGTCTTTTTAATACATTTAGAAAAATCCCATTGTTTTAGGAATCTTTCAAAGAAAAACATATTTTTCTGTTTTAAAATATTTTCGGGGCTCACAAAACTTATACAAGCAAATTTTTGTCCTGAAATTGGCTTATCTTCATCCAATAAATCAACATATTTAGTATTTTTGCTTCCATCTGGATTAATTTGTTTTTCAAAGTTGCTCATTATAATAAATTTAAGAATTTTATTATTTAAGTTTTAATTATATTAATATATATTTTTTTCTCAAATATATTTATAAAATGTTAGATGCATTAAACAATATTGTTAACCTTAGAGAATTATTGACCCGCGCCGTGAAATATGTTTTTGAAGGTATTATGGTTGCTATTGCCGCGTATGCAATTCCCGCTAAGGCATTGAAACTTGATGAAGTTTGCCTTATTGCCCTCACTGCTGCCGCTACATTCAGCATCTTGGATTCATTCCTCCCAAGTATGGCTTCTTCAGCCCGATCTGGTGCCGGATTCGGTATTGGTGCTAACCTTGTTGGATTTCCCCGTTAAGTAATTAATATTTTTTAGTATATTTTAATAAATATTAATAGTCAAGAATAGTCAAGGTGGTATATAAAGAAATAGTAATCTCTAAAAAATTAAATATTGGTAGTAAAATCTAAATAATATTTTACAATATCGTCAATAACAGATTTATCTGGGAGACTAGCACTCATTCCATATATACTTGCAACATTATTATCACATTTTTTTACTTCCTCTTTAGTAAGTTTTTTTAATAAACCAATCAAATTATTAACATTGTTTATGTTTTTTGGTGTAATACATAAATGAACACACAAAGGATTTTGTAATATATTTAAATTCCATCCCTTCTTACTTACATAATCTATAATTTGACCTATTCCATACGTATCACTATAAAAAGCCACCACATTCACATTTGGATTTCCTATTACATTGAAAGATTCTATATTCTTTATATCATAAGCCAAATTTTTTGTAGCTTGGATAATATTATTAGACATTATATTATAATAATTAAAACCATTATATAATAATGCAGCCCAAGTAGTAGCTATTTGTGAACCAACTCTACTTCCTGGTAAAGATACACTTGCATATATACCTCCTGTCCAATCATTTTGAATAAAGTATTGACAATGTTTGAGATTTTTATTTTTCCATAATAATACCGAAGAACCTTTAGGTGCATAACCAAATTTATGTGGATCAATAGATAAAGATTGAATGTTTTGTGTGAAGGATAATTTTAAATCTTTATCAAACTGTGTTATAAAACCTCCCAAACATGCATCAACATGTAACGGTATATTGTAAACCTTAGCTACTTCACTTATACTTTCTATAGGGTCATTTAATCCATACGCAAAGCATGGGTAAGAAGCAATAATCGCGCAAGTTTTAAAACTTACTTTACGTTTCAAGTCTTCCACGTCCATAACTTTGTTCTCATCTAACTCCACATATACTATACGTAAATCTAATAATTCACATGCTTTGTTAACTGCCGCATGCACCGTTCTTGTGCAACATACTTCGGGTTTAAAAAAATACAAGTTTTTATATTTCTTATAAGCCTTTAAAGCCATTATTGTGCTTTCGGTTCCACCCGTCATCAAGTTTCCACCACCTTCGTCTGGTAAATCAAACAAAGAACCCACCATCTCAATAATTTCTGATTCCATTTTTATTAATTCTGGAAATAAATCTGGATGTAATGGATTAGAAAACATATAGTCACTACTAACAATGCTTAAAAGCTTTTTAGATTCTGTATTATTAATATAGACACCTCCTGATATTTTGTTATTTATAAAAGATTTACGACCATCCATAATATGTAAAACATTTTCTATAGTTACTCCATTTTGTGGAATTTTTTTGAAATTATAAATATATTTTTTGGAAAACATACCTTCTTTGATTATATTTAATGCTTTACTTTTTTTATCTTCGAGCATCTTTTTACCCTTTTGTGTAAACTTTATTGCAAATACATATAATAATAAATTGTATTTTTTATGCAAATAGTTATAAAACATATATAGGTATTTAATAAATTTATCATACCAAGAATAAATCATATATTATTTATTAAATTATATTTTTAAAATACTTTAATAAATTAATTATTTTTTG
>MDSV01223145.1_pt1 | contig 13125 bp, 17 predicted proteins | sample 810851 | NCBI WGS metagenome assembly MDSV01 (sample SAMN05326640, study PRJNA326480) | marine metagenome | isolation source: seawater | place: Atlantic Ocean: North East | collected 2012 | reverse complement strand
TGAAAATAATAAAGCACATTTTGGAGGTGAAGGTTTAGTTTCAACAATGTCAGACTTCTCTAAATTTTGTGAAATGCTTGTAAATGATGGTATATATAATAATAAACGAATTATTTCTGAAGAAAGCATAAAGACAATGACTTCAAAATATTCCAATGGATATCCAGACCCAAGTGAACCAAATGCTTTTCCATTAGAAGGATACTCTTATGGATTTACCTTTAATATACTTGAGGATAGTGATGCTTGGGGCTCAGGCGCTCCTAATGGAATATACGGCTGGTCAGGATATCACAATACCTGGTTTTGGATTGACCCTACAAATAAATTATACGGTTTATTTATGTCAAATTCACTAGAACCTGATTTTAGTATTTTAAAAGATTTTCAAATAGCAACTTATAAATTTATTAATTAGCTAAAATTTAATGAAACGTAGATCCTTTATAAAGGAAACAACAACCGTCTTTACAGGAATTGGACTTTCAACTGTTTCCTGTACTCAAGCTCAAACAAAGAAAGGTGAAGAACCTTCCGAAGTTTACGTCACTATGGATCAGGAAAAAGTTTTTTTTCATAGTGATGTTATCAAAGAAAAAATAAAAATAATCCATATTGCAGATACACATTTGTACATGGACGATGATAGGGGAATACCTTTTCTAAATTATAGTAATCGTATGGCGAAAGCTTACAACCAAACTATACATTTCAAAACAAGAGAAAAAACAAATCCCAAAAAGTCTTTTCAGCAAGCACTTGAATTTGCCAAAGAATTAAATGCAGATGTTATTACATTAATTGGTGATATTTTCAGTTTCCCCTCTGAACTTGCAATTGAATGGGTATTATCAAAACTAAAAGCTATTGGTATTCCCTACATTTATATTGCAGGAAATCACGATTGGCATTATGAAGGCATGAAGGGTAGCTTAGACTCACTTCGTGATAAATGGATAGAAAAAAGGTTAATGCCTTTGTATCAAGGAAACAATCCCTTAATGGCAGCATATGATATAAAAGGAATTAGATTTTTAGCCATTGACAATTCAACGTATGAAATAAATGATGAGCAATTGATTTTTTTCTCTGAGCAAGTTGCATCTGGATTACCTTTAGTTTTATTAGTTCATATTCCAATGTATGCACCTGGAAAGAAAATTTCTTTTGGATGTGGAAATCCATTTTGGGGAGCAAAAACTGATCGTAATTTTAAATTAGAAAGGCGTCCTAAATGGCCAGAAAATGGTCACACTAAAACAACATTTGAATTCTATAAAAAAGTTTTTAATTCATCCAATGTAATGGGAATTTTTGCTGGACACATACATCGAAATTCTATCGAAATTATTAAAGGGAAACCTCAGATTGTTTCAGATGACAATGCTAATGGAGCATATCTTGATATTGATTTTATGCCATTGGAAGAAAAGCATAAAAATATTTCCTAAAAAAGGAATTAACTAACTTTATAGTTATGGATCATGGAGGTTTTCATAATCATGAGTTTCATCACAATGATGGGGATGGTAAGAAACTCAAAAAAAAAGAAGCCAAGTATATATTAATTGGTCTTATTTTCATATTATTAATATTGATTGTTTTAGCTATTTAAATAAATAACTTGTTATGAAAAAACTTTTATATAATCGTCCATTATTTATTATTACATCAATATTAGTTTTAATTGGTTTAACTCTTCAAGTCGCTGAATATATTGACTTACCAATTATTATAATTCCATCATCATTATTATATTTAATATGGTTATTTGTACTTATGAAAAATAAAAATAAATAGATGAAAAGCTATGACAAACAAAACTTACCTTATTATAAGTTCTTTATTAATACTTGTTATTTTAATAACAGGAAGACACTTTGGATATAATTTTTTAGAGCGTGTTATAGCAGTAATTATTATTGGCGGTTTATTTGAGATATTCTACAGAAAAAAATTAAAAAAATGAAAAAACTAATTTTACTATTACTGTTTATTCCTTTAATCTCATTTGGACAATCAAATCCATATTCTGATAAGTTTGCCCATACCTATTCAATTGTTGCTAAAGACGTAAAAACAGGAGAAATGGCAGTAGGGGTTCAAAGTCATTGGTTTTCAGTGGGCACTTTAGTTAGTTGGGGGAAATCTGGAGTGGGCGTTGTTGCAACTCAATCTTTTGTCAATCCAAGTTATGGCCCAAGAGGACTAGAGTTAATGGAAAGTGGTTTAAATGCAAAAGATATTTTAAAAAAGCTCATTGACGAAGATGAGGGAAGGGATTATAGACAGGCTGCTATGCTTGATATAAATGGCTCAGTTGATGCATATACAGGAAAAAGTTGTATTGAAAGTGCAGGTCATTATGTTGGTGAAAACTTTTCCGTTCAAGCTAATATGATGTTAAATGATAACGTTGTCCCCTCAATGAAAAAAGCTTTTTTAGAAAGCTCTAATCTCCCACTAGCTGAAAGAATAATTAAGGTTTTTGAAGCTGCTGAAAGTGTTGGAGGGGATATTAGAGGTAAACAATCTGCAGCAATAATTGTTGTTGGTCCAAAAAAAACTGAAAACGTTTGGCAAGACAAAAAAATAGATTTAAGAGTTGATGATAGTGTAGATCCAATAAAAGAGATTAAAAGACTCTTAAAAGTACACAGAGCATATGAACATATGAATGAAGGAGATTTAGCAATTGAAGAAAATGATATGGATAAAGCCTTAATTGAATATGGAAAAGCTCAAAGTCTATTTCCAAAAAATAATGAAATGAGTTTTTGGAAAGCAATTGCTCTTTTAAATAATGGCAAAAAAGAAGATGCTAAAGAAATTTTTAAGCAAGTCTTTAAAAATGACCCTAAATGGAAAATGTTAATTTATAGGTTGCCAAAGTCAGGAATTATATCACTTACTGAAAAAGAACTTGATTTGTTTTTAAGTGATATCTAATTAATTTAAACTTATTCAACACAGCATTCATCATCTTTACAGGTGCAATATTTTAAATTATAAATATGTAAAGCAGATAGTGTAATAGCAGCTGAGTAAGTAAAAAACTCAGGAATATGGTAGGCTTCAAACCCTTCATTTATAATAAAAAAACTAAGAAAGACCCAGGCGGTGATTAAAAATATTTTTACATATAAATTATTAGAATTTTGTACAGAGCGAAATATAGCAGCCAATGAAATTATTAGAAACAAGTAATTTATTGATTCCCAAAAAAATGGAATTTCGTGACTTATTGTAGAAGCTTCAGCTTGAGAAAGAAAAAGTAATGGTGTTGTAAAACAATGTAGCATACAAGCAACGCTTGTACATACTCCAATGTGATCAGAACTAATAATTTTTGAGATCATACATTTTAAAATTAAGTAATCGCGAATTTAATATTTTTTTTAATAAGTTTAATGTATCAAACAGGAAAATTATTAATTAAAAAAAACGCAATGAATATTCTCAATATTAAAAAAATCACATTATTACTTTTATTAATGCCTTTATTTATTCAGGCACAAAATTTTAGCAACTTAGATAAAAGTCCAATGGATCAAGCTAAATATCCAACAAGTAATCGAATAACTAAAAAAGTAGCTATTATTACATATAGCAGACCACAGTTAAAAGGTCGCTCATTTAATGATATTGTTCCTCAAAATAAAGTATGGAGGACTGGCGCTAATGAAGCAACTCAAGTGCGTTTTTTTTCAGATGTTGAAATAAATCAAACAATTATTCCAGCAGGAGATTATACTATTTTTACAATAATTGATAAAGAAGAAATTACTTTTATAATAAATACAGCTACCAATATTTGGGGTGCATATTCATATAAATCAGATAATGATGCTTTGAGATTTAAGGTTCCAATTAATAAAGTAAAAAAATCACTAGAAGCATTATCAATAGCTTTCAATGAGGAAAAGGGACTTCCAAGTATTCATTTTGGTTGGGAAAATGTGCGTTTCAAAATTCCGTTTAAAGTTCTTTAAATAATTAAAGAATAGACAGATTTTCTTTTTTTTAGTTAATCAATAATTATATTTAGTTTATGAAAAAAAGAATTATATATTTTTAAATACTTAAACAATTTAATTTGGAATTATTAATTATCTATGCACTTCTTACTATTTCTCTTTCATTTTTATGCTCAATTCTTGAGGCTGTATTGCTTAGCATAAATTTAACTTTTATTAAAATTAAAATAAATGAAGGAAATCAATATGCAATAAAACTTCAGAGTTTAAAGGAAAAAATTGATGAACCATTAATTGTAATCCTAACGCTTAATACTATTTCACATACAGTTGGAGCTATATTAGTAGGTGTTCAAGCGAAAATAACTTACGCTTCAATGGTAAATGAAAAAACATTTTCCATTTTAGGCCTTTCAATTAATGAAGATCTTTTAGTTGGACTTGTATCAGCGTTAATGACTGTTTTAATATTATTGGTATCAGAAATTATCCCCAAAACTCTAGGTGCTAATTACTGGAAAAGACTTGCAAAATTTACTTCCATATTTCTAACATCAATTATTCCTATTTTCAAATATTCAGGTATTCTTTGGAGCTTACAATTTTTTACTAGATTAATTGGGAAATCAAAAAATCGTTCTGGATTAAGTTTAGAAGATTTTTCTGCTATGGCTGAAATTGCTGAAAAGGAAGGGGTTATTGAAGAAATAGATTCTGATTTTATTAAAAATATTGTTAAGTTAAAGAATGTAAAAGTTAGAGATATTATGACTCCCTTTTCCGTAATAAAAATGGCAAATGAGGATTCTAAAATTATTGATTTTTATAACAAAAATCCTAAACTAAACTTCTCTAGAATTCCTGTCTATTCAAAAAATGTCGAAAAAATTAATGGATATGTATTGAAGGACACGATGTTAGAAAAAATAATTAGTGATGGTGGAGATTCAAAACTAATGGATATTAAAAGACCTATAATTATCTCTTACAACGAATCAAAAATTCCAACTTTATTCAATAAATTTTTAAAAGAAAGAGAACATATTTCTTTGGTTGTTGATGAATATGGCTCAGTTAGAGGCCTTGTAAGTTTAGAAGATGTTATAGAAACTATGCTTGGGCTTGAAATAGTAGATGAAACAGATACCATTGAAGACTTACAGTTGTTAGCAAAGGAAAGGAATAGAGGTTTATTAAAAAATAATTAATTCTTAAATATTGAAAAAAGCTTGATTATTTTTTGCAAATTATTAACTAATTGATAGACTTTTTTATTTACCCTTTCTCTTTTTATCTATTTTATCTGCATTAGGGTTTTTGGCTTAATTAGGTTGAGATAATTGTTATATTAGAGTGTGAAAAAGCTTGTACTGTTATTTTTTATTTTTCTCTTTTCTTGTAATAATCACTATGAATCCAAAAGACCTAATGTCATTTTAATAATGACTGATGATCAGGGATATGGTGATTTAGGAATTCATCAAAATCCTCATATTTTAACTCCCAACATAGATAAATTTGCAAATGAAAGTATTAGGTTCAATAACTTTTTTGTTTCTCCAGTATGCGCACCAACTAGATCTAGTTTAATGACTGGTAGATATTCCCTTAGAACTGGTGTAAGAGATACTTACAATGGAGGGGCAATAATGGCTACGGATGAAATTACAATTGCTGAAATACTAAAAAAAGCAAATTATTCAACAGGAATATTTGGAAAATGGCATTTAGGAGATAACTATCCTTTTAGACCTTCTGATCAAGGATTTGAAGAGTCTTTAATACACTTAGCTGGAGGAATAGGCCAAGTTGGAGATTTCACAAATTATTACTCTAAAAAAACTAGCTATTTTGATCCAATACTTTGGAAAAATAATCAGCAAAAAAAATTCGAAGGATATTGTTCAGATATATTTACTCAAAATGCCATAGAATTTATTGAAAAAAATAAATCAAACTCATTTTTTTGTTATTTGTCTTTTAATGCTCCTCACACTCCACTTCAAGTTCCAGATAAATATCTTAATCTATATAAAGATATAGATTTACAAACTGAATTTTCTAATGGAAATGATATAGTAAAAATGACTGAAAAAGATAAAAGTGATGCAAAAAAGATTTATGGAATGATTAGTAATATTGATCAGAACTTAGGAAAAGTTTTTAGCAAATTAAAAGAATTAGAAATCCAAGACAATACGATTGTTATTTTTATGACTGATAATGGTCCTCAACAAATTAGGTATAATGCTAATATGCGAGGAAGAAAAAGTACTGTATACAACGGAGGAATTCGAGTGCCGTTTTTTATAAATGTTCCAAATAAATTTAATGATATTAAACAGGTTAATAAATTATCTGCCCATATTGATTTGCTTCCAACTATTTCTGAGTTATGTAATGTAGAGTTGCCAAAAAATAGAAAAATTGATGGGAAAAGTCTTGTTCCATTAATAAATGGAGAAAAGACAGAAAATAGATTTTTGTTTTCTTATTGGACAAGAAAATTCCCTGAAAAGTATTTAAATATGTCTATTCAAAATGACAATTATAAATTAGTAGGGAATACTAATTATAATAGTGAAATTAAAAATTTTGAGTTGTACGATTTAACCAATGATCCATTCGAAAAGAACAATATCATTAATGATAATATCTCTATTGCAACCAAATTTAAAACTGAGATGGACAAATCAATTAATGAGTTGATAAGTTCAGAAAATATTCAAAATCCACCAAGAATTATTATAGGAACTAAAAATGAAAATCCAACATTTTTAAATAGAAATGATGCGGCTGGAGAAAGGGGGATTTGGGCTCAAGATTTAATTTATTCTTTGTGGAAAGTAAAATTTAAAAAAGGAACATATAATTTTAAATTTAAGTTTAAAGACTCTATAAATAGTTCAGGTACAATGTTAACAGAAATAAATAGCATTATTTATTCAAAAAAGTATTCGGGATTAATTAATGATGAAGTTGAAATTAATGAAATTCAAATTGAAGAAAATAATGTTGATTTAATTTCTTTTTTGAGAGTTGGAGATAAAAAAATCTATCCGTTTTGGATTGAAATTGAAAAAATTCCATCTCATAATTCGGAAACTTCTATGTAAAATGTTTAGATTAATAAAATTGAGATAATTATTTTTCAATAACTCTCCTATTGCTAGTGTTTATAAACTATCAAATTATTATTGCTTCTAAAAAAGTAATAATTTATCGTACTTTCAATTTATGCTTGATTTTACAATTGTAGCGGTTTATTTCATAGTGATATTTATTGTTGCCCTGAGGGGAAAGGTTCAGGACAACGGTAGTGCTGATGAGTATTTTTTATCTAATAGAAACCTTAAATGGTATTCAATTGCATTATCTACAATAGCAACTAATGTTCAAGGATATCAGTTTTTAGGGATGATGGGTTCAGCATATTTGTTTGGCTTAGCACAAGCCAATCTCGAAATAAATGCTATACAAGGGATTTTAATTGCAACTTTCATTTTTGTTCCAATTTATTTAAAAGAAAAAATTACTACAATTACTCAATTTATTGAAAAAAAATTGGGAAAGAAAATAGCTCTTTTTTACTCATTAAGTAACATTGCGTTATTTGCAACTATTACATTAGGAGCTGCACTTTTTTGGGGTGCATATGCTGCAGAAATGGTTTTTGGCGAACAGCTCTCAATATTACATCCCAATAGAATTGTTAGAATTGCTATTTTAATTATATCACTTGGTGTTTTCTCTGCTATATATACATATTATGGTGGTTTAAATGCAGTTGTAAAAACAGATATTATTCAATTTATAGTATTATTATTAGGAGGTGCTATTGTTTGTTTTATTTCAATAAATGAGTTGGGAGGTTGGGAAGAATTATATAATAAAACACCTGAAAAAATGCATCTTCATCTTCCTTCAAACCATCCAGTACTTCCTTGGACTCATTTACTAGGACTCTTTTTTTTAAATATTAATTATTGGTGTGCAAATCAATCTATTATGCAAAGAGCAATTGCTGCAAAAAATATATCCCATGCACAATCAGGATTGATGATTGGAGGTGTTTTAAAATATTTGATGGCAATAATAATTGTAATTCCAGGAATTGCATTATTTGGTATTTTAGGCGACTCTTTCACCGAACCTGATTTGGCCTTTCCGTATTTAGTCAAAACATATCTTCCTATAGGTTTAAAAGGGATTGTCTTATGTGGTTTATTTGCTTCACTTATGAGTACAATTGATTCTACTTTTAATTCTTTAGCGACATTATGGTCAGTCGATATTTATTCAAAATATTTTAATAAAAAAGCAACTGATTATGAAAAAATAAATTCTGGAAGAAGAGCTATTATTTTTAGTTTATTTACTTCTCTTTTAATGTCCATGATCCTATTATATCTTAAGTTTGATAGTCCTGACACCGCATTTACTCATACATTAAATAATTTAAGGTATTATATAAATTGTGGAATAGTAGTATTAATAATTAGTGCAATACTTTTAGTTAAACCAAAAATAAAATTAATATTGATTGCTTTTATTTTGACAATCCCAACCAATTTATTCCTTCAATTTTTCTATCCTGAACTAAATTACTTTTTGCGAGCCTTTATTGTTATTGTTTTTGGATTATGTATTGTTTTTTCTTCGAACTTAAAACATTTAAATTCATTTAATTCGCTTTTATTTTCATCATCCTTAAAAAATACTATTTTAGGTTTGATTCTTTTAATAAGCTTAATTATGATTCATATCATTTTTCATTGATTTGATTTTTTATATTTGTGTCTATATCAAATTTTATGAATTATAAATCATTTATTGGATTGATGATAGTTACTATAACAATGGGAGTTGATGTATATTTTGCTAATTTAATTCCTTCATATATATTAATTTTATTAATGTTAACTGGAATATTTATGCTTGGATCATCACTATATGACATGTGGAAAAAGAATAAATCATAGGTATTTTTAGCATTATGAAAAAAATAATTTTTCTTTTATCAGTATTTATTTTAGGATGTAGTTCTAATGAGACTAATGAAAAAATTAATCAAATATCATATAAAAAAGTAGATTATATAACTTTAACAAATGAAACCAATAATGGAGGCTCACAAAAAGCATATTTAGTTTCTGGAATTTCTGTAGATCAAGCAGAATTTTGTTATTGTGATATAAATTGTACTAAAGAGATAATTGTTGTAGCTGAGCTAGAATTTAATTCTGATACAACTAATTTTAGATACAAAAAAAACATAAGTGATACATTTGTAGTTATGTCTTCAGCGGATTGGTGTACTAAAGTCAAATAATTTATTATAGAAATAAATGAAAAATACAAAAAATTTTTTTCGATTAAAAAGTGTTGAGGCACATGTCCTTTTTTTAGTTGGATTTTTACTTCCCTTAATGTTTATATATGCTTGGTTATTTCACCCTGAAAGTGTTGATTTTATGGGTTTAATTGAATGGCTAGGCGTTGCATTTGTTCCCATAATTACATACATATGTGCTAGGCTAATTGACTCCGAAAATAAAATTTAATTTATCAATTAGATGAAAGATTTTATATTAAAATATTTAGACTTAATAGGTTTTGCCATTATGTGTTTTTTTGCCATTGATTATTGGTTTCTGGAATTTTTTTCAAATCTAATAATATTGTGGATTGGACTTTTAATTAATGCTATTGGATTATTAATTAAAAAAAGATGAATAAAAAAAAAGAAGAAACTTTATTCTTTTTTGTAACAGTATTGTTATTAATGTCTCTAGGTCTGTTAAAAGATCTTGGATCATATTCAATCCCTATTGTAATTATTTATCCAATTTGGTTTATTAGAGTTTTAAGAAGAGGATAAAATTAAAATAAGCTTTTTTCATATCTTTAAAATAAAAAAATAAATGAAATATAAAATTTTTTTAATATCGATAATCATTTTTTTCGTTTCATGTGGAGGCTCTGAATCTGAAGAGGAAGCAAGCTCTGATGGAACAAGCACTGATTTTCCAAGTTTTGTTGACAATAATAATTTAAGAATTTTTGCCAGAAAGGGTGTTTCAACAACATTTTTAAATAATGTTGGAACAGCTTATGGTGAAATGTTTAAGGCAAGCGCTAATGTTGATCAAGCGATGAGATCAAATTATTTATCAGTAAGTAAAGAAAAATATGTGTATCAAAGAGTTGGAGTCGATGGAATGGCTAGTAATTCTAATTTTAATCCAGGAACACCACCTAAACCTTATGATGATAATGCAACTGATTATATATGGGAGATGAAAACTGGTGGAGCAGATCAAATAGGAGAAGTAATAGAACACCTTTTACATACAGTCACAGCAGTAACTATGTATTTAGCATATTCAGATTGGAATTATAAAAATTCATCCTCACCATTATATTTGGCTATGAATGAAGCTGTTAATAAAGGGATTTATGATATTTCTAGTTATGATGCTTTAAAAAATGATGACGCTTATCACAGAATCATAACTCAGGAATATGCTTATTGGCTAATTCTTGCTGAGTGGGATTATTATGAAACTGCAGGTAAAAAAGAAGCTGGAATGACAGGAAATGGAGAATTTACAATCGGCACACCATCTGAAATTCAAACACAACTGCCTTTGGGACACAAATTGTATAAGGATTATATTGAGAAAATTTTATCAATTCCTAACAAGGATAATATAATTTCTTTATTCCCATAATTTTGAAAAAAATCCTTTTTTTTATTTCCTGCTTGTTATTGTTTTCTTGCCAAAAGGATCCAGTTTTATATACGCTAACCACTTCTGCTAATCCTGTTGAGGGAGGTACAGTTCTTCCTGCAACACGACAATTTGAAGCTGGCAATACTGCTAATTTAGTTGCTGCCCCGGCTGCAGAATATGTTTTTGAAAGTTGGACCGGAGCTACAGGAACTGAAGAAACTACTCTTGTAATGGATGCAGATAAAACAGTAGTTGCAAACTTTATTAAGAAAAAATATCCATTAACAATTAAAGTAGAGGGAGAAGGTACTGTAGCGGAAAAAATAATTAAAGCAGGCGCTTCTACGGATTACAATAGTGGTACGATAGTGGAGTTAACAGCTGATTGCACAGATAAATGGAAATTTAAAAAATGGAAAGGAGATTTAACGGGAACAGATAATCCAAAACAAATTACAATAGATAAACCAAAAACGGTCACAGCAGTTTTTGAAGCTCTTCCTCCTTTTTATTTAGATACAAATGGGGAGACTATAAAAGCTTATGATTGGGTTACAGCCGGAACTACTGGGGAATTACTAGGGGTTACTTATACTGCTGTAGATTTAGATCAATTAAAGACAATGTTTACTAAAGAGGAGGATGTTAGTAAAGTGGTTACTACACTAATAACAGATATGTCTTACTTATTTAGTAATGCTCCAGTTACACCTTGTACTAATTGTCCTTTTGGGGGCCCTGATGAAATACTATTTGATCCTGACATTTCTTCTTGGGATGTAAGTAATGTTACCAATATGTCACACATGTTTGGATCTAAAAAGATAGATGATATCACACCAATTTTTTTCAATAAAGATATAAGTAAATGGGATGTTAGTAAAGTGACAGATATGTCAAATATGTTTAATTCCGCTAGAGTATTCAATCAAAATATAGGGAGTTGGGATGTTAGTAATGTAACTGATATGAGTGGAATTTTTAGAGTCGCAGCAACCTTCAATCAAGATATTGGAAGTTGGGATGTAAGTAAGGTGACTGATATGAGCTATATGTTTTATAGTACAGATTTCAATCAAGATATAAGTAAATGGAATGTTAGTAATGTAACTAATATGAGCTCTATGTTTAGAGGTAGTTTTTATAACAATAGTATTTCAGGATGGAATGTGAGTAAGGTGACTGATATGAATTATATGTTTGGCGGTAATATTAACTTCAATCACTCTCTTAATAGTTGGGATGTAAGTAATGTTACTGATATGAGCTCTATGTTTTTTGGGGCACTTAAATTCAACGCAGATATCGGAAGTTGGGACGTGAGTAAGGTGACTGATATGAGTAAGATGTTTAATTCCGCTATAGCATTCAATCAAGACATTTCAGGATGGAATACAGGGAATTTGACTAATATGGAACGAATGTTTTCATACTGTACAGATTTCAATCAAGATATAGGTAAATGGGATGTAAGTAATGTAACTAATATGAACTCCTTGTTTTGGGAGTTAATATCTCCAGGAAATAAAGATTTAATACGTCCGTTCAATCAGGATATCGGTAGTTGGGATGTGGGTAAGGTTACTGACATGTACAGAATGTTTGGTGGGAAGAATTTGTTCAATCAGGATCTTAGTAAATGGGATGTAAGTAATGTAACTAATATGTCTGAAATGTTTTTAAAAGCAAAAGAATTCAACCAAGATATCTCTGGTTGGAATGTAAGTAATGTAACTAATATGTCTGAAATGTTTTCAGGAGCTAGTGTATTCAATCAAGATATAGGTATATGGGATGTAAGTAATGTGACTAATATGGATGCTATGTTTTATAAAACAGCATTCAATCAAGATATAGCTAAATGGGATGTAAGTAAGGTGACTGTTATGACGCATATGTTCAACTCAGCTACATCATTCAATCAAGATATTGGTGATTGGGATGTTAGTAAAGTAGCTGCAGGGGAAATGACAAGCATGTTCTATAAAGCAACAACATTCAATCAAGATTTAACAAAATGGTGTGTCTCCAATCAAACTCAAGAACCTTCTTATTTTAGTTTTTGGTCAGCTTTAACAGATCAAAATAAACCCGTTTGGGGGACTTGTCCTTCAAACTAGGCTTTTTTATAATATATTAATATCTTAATTATCAGTTTTTTATAAAATTTCTTTTATATCTTAGACTATGAAAAAAATCCTTTTTTTTATTTCCTGCTTGTTATTGTTTTCTTGCGAAAAGGATCCTGTTTTATATATGCTAACCACTTCTGCTAATCCTACAGAAGGAGGTACAGTTCTTCCTGCAACAAGGCAATATGAATCTGGTGATACTGCTAATTTAGTTGCTGCCCCGGCTGCAGAATATGTTTTTGAAAGTTGGACCGGAGCTACAGGAACTGAAGAAACTAC
>MDSV01160923.1_pt1 | contig 13126 bp, 12 predicted proteins | sample 810851 | NCBI WGS metagenome assembly MDSV01 (sample SAMN05326640, study PRJNA326480) | marine metagenome | isolation source: seawater | place: Atlantic Ocean: North East | collected 2012 | reverse complement strand
GATGTGCTTCTAACCATACTTCTTCAAAATAATCTTGGGCACAAGCTGGTCGCGGATGCCTTCCAGCTTTTTGTAACACTTATTGATGGTGACCTCGCTAATTTCGCTTACATCGTTCACTTGACGTTTGGTAACATTCAGGTTGCACTCTTGCGATACGAAGTAAATGATACCGGCCGCAATAGAGTGCGGTGTATTTTCAGGAACTAAATTATTGGTTTGGATTCGGATTGCAATAAAGCTACAGAGTCGCGTCAATTCCTTGTTGATATTGAGTCGACTACAATATCTCTCTATGAATGAATGAGGTGTCGTCTTGCAAAGCGTTGTTTTTTCTCCATTATCCATGTTATGCTCCAGTTCGTTGATGATGGAAATTGCGTTCTTGCAGCCACGTGTGGCACTTGTATTATCCAGATTGAAGATCGTTGCGATTTCTTTTGCCGTTCGCGGATAGTCGTTCAGGCGAGCCGCTACATATATCGAGGCCGCAATGATTCCATCGCGATTCAGTCCGCGGAATGTCTTGGCCTCCGATATTTTCTTGTGATATCGCATCGCATCATCTATAATCAGTTTTGGAATACCGGCTTGACCGGCAAGAATGGTGATTCGTTGGAATTCATCGTATTGCGATTTCTCCCTGTATGGCATCGACTGCCATTCAGAATATCGTCTTATTTTCCTCATTTCGTAGGTCGAATGGCTCGCACATATCACTTTGCAACCAAAGGACGACTCTTGAAGCAATGGATTGATTGGTGGGCCCGCGCGCGTCGGATCGCTTGCGTGGTTGTCTTCGGCGCCGTAGAATCTCCATTCTGCCGAATGATCAAGTATGTCCTTGTAGACAATTCCACATTTTGGATTGGTGCACGAAAGGAACCCTTCTTCGGTAATAATAAGGTGACTCTCGCAACAATCACAGAATTCACGCTGTCCTGATTTCCGATAGACGCATTCGATTGGAGACTCCTCTGTTTCTATGCATGCCTCGTGAAAACTATTCCACATATCCTTTTTATTGACACGTGCTCGCCGAATTTTTTTGGTTTTCATCGCTGTATCAGCCATCATTAATTTGGGCTAGAATATTTATTTCAGTTTCAATTTTATTGTTTATATCATTGACAAATATCAAAATACCAAAATATTAATCTTCTTGAAAAAATAATATTCATATAAATCATACAAATCATATGGGGAATGCCCAGTCGAGTCAAGGAACCATACCATTATCGAACATTTTGAATTATGTCTCCGCCAACTATATATTGACCAGCAAGTTCCAAGACATGAAAAAGTTGTCTCAGCACGAATACTGTAACGATATCGTGGTTCTCACCTCAAAAATTATATCCAATAATTTAAGCAATCTTGAAGTGGAGTACCTCGCACAACGACTAAAGGGGAACAAAACCGTCAACTATATGAATAAGGAAAATGTTGCTTATTTACCAAAGGAACAAATATTACAGTTGGATATTCGAAACAAGACACAGAAAAAACGGATTTGTAATGGAATCGCTAAATTCTACGTGAAGGTGGCACACGTATATGCCGCAATTCTTACGACTTTGAACCCTACCACCGAGTCCAACCAAACGCAAGGTAAAAAGGATAATATGTGCGGTAAACGAATCTCTGCCCTCGAAAACAACAATGCTAGATTGGCATATGGAATTGTGAAGGTGTTCCCTAGTTTTTGTAATATGAACAAAGACCAGCGAAGTGGCAACGCAACACTTCTCGACCATGAACCGGGCATTCGCGAATTGGAAAAGTTATATTATGATAAATACGATTATAACACTGGAGAATTTATAGGGATGACAAAAGAAACACGCAAACAATACGAGAGGGATGTGTGTTTCTTTTACAAAGCGTTTACTGGTCAAAAATGCCCTTCACATATCAAAACATTTTCACAGGTTCCGTTGACTGATTATAGCAAACACAGGTTGTGTGATACACGCGTTTCTAATTCAGGTGCCACGAATGCGAATGGTCCTGATACTGATGGTGATACAAGTGCTACACAAGCTACTAAACTAAAAGAAAGATTACTGAAGAAGTATGCGGTGCATATACGAAACATGATGAAAAGCACCGAATCAAAAAGAAACCAACTTGTGGGTGCGATTGACAAGATGTTCGTGTTTGGAATTCATCCTCATACTGGGAAAAAAGAGATTATGGTCAATCCATCACTCACGATGAAAGGACTTGACGATATAAGCATTAAAACTCGCGACCAAATCAAGGAATTGTACGCAGATTGCGAGAAGAATTTTACAAAAGGGTTGGACATATTCGAAGCAATTGTTCAAACACAAATCATGCAAACCTCAAAGAAACAGATACGTGTTTTGGAGAGAAAACGAAATAATATTCGCTCAACATTATACGATAAACCAACTGAAAAAAGGGAACCAAGCAATTATATCGCCCAGTATAGAGGCGCGCCCGGTTCTCCACTTCCATATACGTATAGAAATAATCTGCGTTTCCTTGATCGAAACATAAACATTTAGCGGCAAAAAAAATGTTGGTGTATTATATAATGCCGTCCAAAACCGCGAAACGTATTTACAGGAAGCGTGTGAGCAAATCGCCTTGCAGAGGCAAGACCGCCAAGGCGTGCGGCAAGAGCCGTGGTTGCAAGAGCGCCAAGGGAAAGAAGCGCACGTTTTGCCGCAAGTCGGGCAACACCAAGCGCAACAAGTACGCCTCGTTCCGCGTCACTTACCGCCGCCGTCGCTAGACATTCATTAATACCAACCCAATACTACCTATATAATAATTCCATGATCTGTTTCTAGATTTTGGAATTATTTTGATAATTGTTCATTCTCACTTTATGAAAGAAATATCCGAATTGACTTTTATTTGAACACCTGAAATATCACACACATTGAGTCGCCACATTACTACATATATGTCGATGCTTCCATAAATAGGTATATGCGTTTTCCCTCCATAATGTAGTGTTGCCGATTATAAAACAAAGGATTTGAAGAATATCAAACATGTATAAATGCATCGTTTTTCACAGATCTCAAGACCCAATTTGAAAAAATCGAAAAAAAACCGAAAAAAAACTGATTTATGAAAATTGACTTTCAAACTTCTGAAAAAAGTGACAAAAAAAGTGCGTTGCCTACATAATGGAGGGAACCAAACGAGGCAACAAAAATATGTATGGAGGGACCTTATGGAGGGGAATTTTTGGGCCAAATATCCACCATTTGAAACGGTTTAGGAACTTTATGTGTAAGTATTGTAGGACCCAAATGCTTCCGCAAAAAGTTCCGTGTAAATATAACTGTGAAAAGTGTGATTATCATAGTAACAAATTATCGCAATGGAAGCGTCATTTACTCACAGGAAAACATAAAATACTTACCGATACTTCCAAAAAAGGTCCAAAAGTGAGTTTTTTTACTTGTGATTGTGGAAGGTCTTATATTCATCGACAGAGTTTATATAACCACAGGAAAAAATGTTTTGGACCCAAAATACTTACAAATGCTTACGGAAGCCTTCAAAATGCTTCACCTCGTTTTGTATGTGTATGTGGGAAGGAATATACGCATCGTCAGAGTCTGTGTAAACATGAGAAAGTATGCAAACTGAAACAGAGTGAGAACGATGGAAATTGCACAAACAACAGTCTGAAACATATTCAAAATAATGCAATCACGGAAGGTAGTATTCAAAAACTTATTTTGGCGCTCCAGGAGGTGGTTCCGAAACTAGGAAATGTCTCCAATAGCGTCGTGAAGTCCAACAACACCATCAACTCGAATAATAACAACAAAATCATCAATGTCCAGATGTTCCTTTCTGAAAAGTGCGCGGATGCCATGTCCATCCAGCATTTTGCCAAACAGCTCGAGGTAACCTTGGACGATGTGTGTAAGAGCAAGAAGGATTGCATTACGAATGTGGTGTTGAAGAACCTCGAACCGCTTTCGCTCACCCAAAGACCCTTCCATTGTACCAACCCAAAGAGTAAAGAGTGGTATATCAAGGATGAAAAACAAGGATGGGAAGAGGATAGTGGAGAGAAACTCCTTCTTAACGCGGAGCATGGCATCCGTAAAAAATGGGTGCGTGAATTCGAAAGTCGTTATCCGGAATGGATGGAAAACGACCAACTGCGCGAGAAATACGTGGAAATTGCTGGGTCCACTACGTTGGAACTGCCCGAGAAGACCAAACTGAAACTGCTTCGGGAGTTGGCAGGCGAAGTGCATTTGACGAAGGAGGATATGTATTAGACAAATTACTCATGTGTGTTATCGCTGAATTGAATGCGCTGTGTTCCAGAAGACATAACAAAATGGGTTAAACTTTAAGTGATATTATCACATAATATGAATGAAATCGTATCTAAAAGCGAGACTAGTCCTATAAAAACGATTGATGAAATTCTTGAGCGAGAGACCACGCAAAACAACAAGGCGACATGGACCAAATTAGACAAAACATCAAAGGTCAGCAAATTGTCGGAATACGCCAAGCGCGTCTCAAAGGAAAAGGGGCTTGATGACACGGATTGTCAGGAGTTGAGCAAGTATCTGTCCGATGCGTTGGAGAGAAAAAGACTCCTAAGTGTGAAAGACGTATCATATGATAATACAACAGGTGAAATTACAAAGATCCATTGCCTTACCTTCCCAACGAATTCAAATAGAAAATTTACATTGAAACGGGGTGAAAAACGCGTATCTACTCTAAAGTCGTTGGGTCCTGGAAAGTCAAGAAAGAAGGCAGATAAAAGCGAAAAACCCGAAAAAACAGGGAGAAACGGATAAAATTGATATGGTTATGAATTAAAGGGTGTTTGCCAGTAACAAGTATGAATGTTAATCTCGACGAATTGAAGAATATCATTGATGAAATCCAACCTCCTCCATTGCTTTCACCAGAGGAGTATGGTGAGATGGTGGAAACCGCAGGAATCCTTGTTCATGATATGATACGAGAGAACCCGATGATATTCATCCATCCATCATTTGAAGATGTTGTCCATTACGATACCACCGAATTGCTGACTCATCAACTTCAACCGATATTTGAATTTGATATTGATGAATATGTGGAATCTGCAGTCTTAGAGGCAATGAAAATATTCCACACATATATTTGCCCACGAAGATCATACGACCCCACGTTTATCCGCGTGAAACCTTGTATTGAAAAAATGGGGGCAAAAATACACTATCTAGAAAACATTCCCCAACCGGACCAGCGGACTACCGAATGGTATTTGTTTCGCCATCGATATCTTACTGCCAGCAGTCTGTGGAAGGCATTTGGTACGCAGCGAGCCCAAAATGAACTGATATACAATAAATGTCAACCGATTGATGTTGAAAAATATAAGGTCGTCAACACCGAGAGCCCTATGCACTGGGGGCAAAAGTATGAAGACGTATCTATTCAATGGTATAATCACACGTATGGGACAAACGTTTCCGATTTTGGCTGCATTCCACATCGAAACATTCCATACTTGGCGGCGTCTCCCGACGGAATCAATACAGATAAGACGTCGGCACTTTACGGAAGAATGCTAGAGGTAAAGAACATTGTGAATCGCGACATTACCGGTATACCTAAACTGGAGTATTGGATTCAAATGCAGTTGCAGATGGAGGTGTGTGAGTTGGACGAGTGTGATTTTTTGGAAACGAGATTCAAAGAATACGAGAATGCTAAAGACTTCTACAATGATGGCACGTTCCAACACACAGAATCTGGCAAGCCAAAAGGGATTGTCATGTTCTTCAATAATGGGGGTGTTCCGTTGTATGAATACATGCCATATGGAATAAACAACGCCGAGTTTGAAGTCTGGGAAGCAAGCATGATGGAAAAGCACAAGGAACTGATGTGGGTGCGAAATGATTATTGGTATATGGATGAGGTAAGTTGCGTTCTTGTATTGCGAAATAAGTTGTGGTTCAAACACGCGGAGCCCATCCTTAGCAAACTCTGGAGTACGATTGAGTATGAACGCGACCACGGCTCTGAACATCGTGCACCGAACCGAAAAGTGAAAGATAGGACGGCGCCAACTGCAAGCAAGTGTTTGATAAATATCACAAGCGTGAATGTGCCGGAAGGAGCCGTAACCGCTCATACACCTGAACCCGAACCTGAATCCAAAGTCATGACATTGCCGGCCGATATGGGGGTCAACGAGATACACATAAATACAGAGATTCAGAACAACTGATCTGCTAATAATTATATGAATTATATGAGACTATCGACTAATCCAAGCGATAAACATTTATCGGAAGAGAGCCATACGTCTGACAGCAGAAGGTCGTTCAATTCGCCTTCGTTAATATTTGAGTTTTTCAGGTAGATTTCTTTTACCATTCCCATAAAAAAATTGAGATTACTCATTTCATCTTTCATTTCGTTTAATTTGCCAGAGGAGGCTGACTTTAATTGATGAATGAGAATGGACGAATGCTTTGTCATAAAACGCTTTTCTCCGCAGACCGCAATGACAGAGGCCGCTGAAGCAACGTATCCATCAATGTATATGTGAACGGGGGTATCCATATTTTGTATCAAATCGCAAATGTAAAAGGTAGGCATTAGTTCGCCTCCTAAGCTTTGCATATGAAGTTTAATCGGAATACGGCAATCATAAATATATTCCAACTCTTTTGACTTTACATCTAGATTTTTAAGCATCGTGGAAAGCATAATACATGATTCGGTAGTAACCGGACTATAAAAGTTGATGGTAAGTGGGGTGACTCTGTCAGACTCTTTCACTAGTTGGGTTGACGATGCGTTCGCCTCGACGTTCTCTTTATCGTCGGCGTCCAAAAAATTACCGTTCAAGATAGATTGCGATACATAGCGCCCGGTAGACTGGAGAAACGCGTTACGCGCCAGATATAACCCGTGTGTTTCGAATGAATTGAGAAGCAAAATAGCCCCACTTAATATGAGTCTCATTGCCTTAATAGAGGTTTTTATTTTATTTCAAATACCATTTTCGAGATTTGATAAACAATATTATACAACGATTTAAACTTTCGTTGTATACTATAATATATATGGAGACTCCTAGCCCAAAATCGGTTGGTAATGGCGGGGCACTGGAAATGAGTGTTGTGAAACGGAGTGGAAAGCACGAGGACGTCTCGTTTGACAAAATCTTGAAGCGAGTCAAGAAACTGGGGGCAGAAGCCAAACCCCCAATAGTTCTGAATTATAGTCAACTAGTGATGGAGGTTATCGACCAACTCTATAGTGGTATTTCGACATCGGTGATTGATGAACTCACGGCGGAGCAGTGTGCTTCTTTGTGCACGAAGCATCCCGATTATGGAACGCTTGCCAGCCGCGTCATTGTTTCGAACAATCACAAGAATACTCAACCATCCTTTATCAAAACAATGCGCAAGCTCCAAAATTTTACCGACATTCATGGAGAGAACGTCCCCCTTATCCATAAGGATTTGTGGTCTGTCGCCAAGAAGCATGGCGATGCGATTGAAGCAATCATTGACTATCAGCGCGACTACGACATTGATTATTTTGGTTTCAAGACGCTTGAACGCGCGTATTTGATGCGTGTGAACAAAAAAATTGTGGAGCGACCCCAGCATATGTGGATGCGCGTATCTATCGGTATTCACGGGGATGACATGGAGGCGGTACGGGAGACATATGAACTGATGTCATTGAAATATTTTACGCACGCAACCCCGACGCTTTTTAATGCGGGCACCCCGCGTCCGCAGCTGAGTTCATGCTATTTGTTGTCCATGGAGGACGATAGCATTGATGGCATTTATAATACGCTCAAGGAGTGTGCTAAAATTTCAAAATGGGCGGGCGGAATTGGCCTACATATTCACAACGTTCGCGGCACAGGAAGCCACATTCGCGGAACGAATGGGACCTCCAACGGGATCGTTCCGATGCTTCAGGTCTTCAATAAAACTGCACGCTACGTGGATCAGGGGGGCGGTAAGCGCAATGGTTCGTTTGCGATTTACATTGAACCTTGGCATAGTGACATTGAAGATTTCCTTGAACTGAAGAAGAACCACGGCGACGAGGAAATGCGTGCAAGGGATCTATTTTACGCGCTGTGGATTCCTTCGTTATTCATGGAGAAGGTTCAGGCCGACGAAGATTGGTGTCTGTTTTGCCCAGATCAGTGTCCGGGATTGTCCGACTGCTATGGTGACGAGTTCAAGAAGTTATATGAAGAATACGAGTCCGCTGGAAAGGCGACCAAGACGATCAAGGCACGCACCCTTTGGTTCAGCGTTTTAGACTCCCAGATGGAGACAGGAACGCCGTATTTGCTTTATAAAGATGCGGCAAATGAGAAGAGCAACCAGAAGAACCTTGGTGTCATCAAGTCGTCCAATCTGTGTACTGAGATTATTGAATATAGCAACAAGGATGAAACGGCGGTCTGTAATTTGGCCAGCATCGGACTGAGTATGTTTGTGAAAGAGGACAAGACGTTTGACTACGATAAGCTTCACAAAGTGGCGAAAGTTGTCACATCAAATCTGAATAAGATTATCGACGTGAATTTCTATCCGACGGAAAAGACTCGCCGGAGCAATTTCCTCCATCGCCCGATTGGCATTGGGGTTCAGGGATTAGCGGATGCGTTTGCCATGATGGATATTCCTTACCATAGTGATGCCGCGGTGGTCGTGAACAAATATATATTCGAAACGATTTATCACGCCGCCCTTGAATGTTCGAATCAGATTGCGATTTCTCGTCGCGAGGATATGCTGCGCCTGAGAAAGTATAAAGAATGGGACGTAGATATTTTCTCCGAGACGACCAATATGTCACGAAATTATGAAGAGAAGAATATCAATGAAACGGACAAAGAGGCGTTGAAACGTGTGCAACCAATCCGCGCGGAGTTCGATATCGGTGTGGACGGTTTGGCGGGGGCATATTCGTCATTTATTGGTTCGCCTGCATCTGAAGGGGTGCTACAGTTTGATATGTGGAATGTGGAACCATCCGATCGATACGACTGGAAGACGCTAAAGGAAAGCATTAAAACATCGGGATTGCGGAATTCGCTTCTTTTGGCACCAATGCCCACCGCGTCTACGTCGCAAATTTTGGGTAATAATGAATGTTTTGAACCATTTACCAGCAATATTTACAGCCGTCGTACTATTGCGGGAGACTACGTTGTGGCAAACAAGCATCTTATGAAAGAGTTGGTTGAACTAGGACTTTGGAGCGAGTCGCTCAAGGACAATATTATCATCAACAAGGGAAGTATCCAGCAAATCGATGGCATTCCAGACCATATTAAAGAAAAATACAAGATCGTGTGGGAGATTCCAATGCGACACATGATCGATATGGCGGCGGATAGAGGAGCGTTCATTTGCCAATCGCAAAGCCTTAACTTGTGGGTAGAAGACCCGGATTACAAGATACTGACATCGATGCACTTCCACTCATGGAAGCAGGGTTTGAAGACAGGGATTTACTATTTGAGGCGAAAACCCCGTCACCAGCCTCAGCAATTCACGATTGACCCGGACAAGGCCGACGAGTGTCTTATGTGTGGCAGTTAGATAGAAATAGAAATAGGAGTAGAAATAGAAATAAAAATACCTGGGTATGTATATAATTTATAGAGGTATTACATAAATTATATTCAGAATCTTCACGTATGCGAAGAGAAGATTTATTTATATTTATATTTATTCACAGTACCGTTTGTAGAGGTTGCGGAGTTTCGTGGAGCCGTTTTTGGCAATATCGTGTTCATGTCGCATCATTCCATAACATCGTAAACAAATGAGCACATCCCCCATCGAGTCGTGTGTGCCGTTGGGCATGGTCTCAAAGAGGTATTGGTGTAGCTCATGGAGTTTGGGATATTTATAGTAAAGACGTCCGGTTCGACTGGTTGCCTCGATTTGGCAAAGCTCAATCGCGTTCATCATCGTACAGTATTCCTTTTTTCCCCTTCCGTTGCCCGTTGTGAAATACTGTGGAATACCTAGTCGGTTTGATTCTGCCATCACCATGCGCTTGTCAAAGGAAATATTGTGCCCGACAACCCATTCAGCTTGTTGAAGTGCGCGATTGAAATCGTCGAGTGCGTCTCGCAATTGGATACCTTTACGCATTGATTGCGAACGAGATATGCCATGTATCTTCATGCTTTCTGGTGAGATGTGAACTGATGGGTCGAGTTTGACGATGTGATCTTCACAGACTAGCATGCTGATGGTCTCAGTATCGTAGAGGATAAAACTGAGTTGAATAATATGCGGCCATTTGGTAACGTCATTCACGGAAGGATTGCGTTCTGCCGGCAGACCGGTAGTTTCGGTATCAAATATGAGAATCTTCATAGGCTTGTATAGGGGAAACATTGAGATTCTAATTAAATCAATTTTCTTATATATGAAAAAATGGAAAGTCGCGTGTTTACTGGATTGTTTGGATCTCGAATGATGGGCAATACACGTAGAGAGTTGTAGCAGTATTGTCACGATCCACGCTATTGGTTCTCACATTGAAAGTGGATAAGTCCCGACGTCTTAGGGTTGATGGCACGGAGTTTCGCCGGTTGTTAGGTGTATATCTGTGTTTCGATTTGTGATTTGTGTTGAGAGATACCATTTCTTCTTTTACAACATCAAATGTTAGACCAAAGGATGTTTGCGCTGAAATGTAAGTTCTATCTTGATGTTTCACGCGATTCAAACTCACATCTGCTTCAATGATGGGTTTGTTTGTTTCGAGAATCAATTCAATGTCGCATGGTAAGTAGCGTTTATGGAGCACAACAAAATCGAGTTGCGTGAACGATACTTGCGAGAGTTCGGCGTTAACCAGGCGTTCTACAATAAGCGCTTGTGTAATGTGCTCGTCGGGGTGTATTGTCGCGTCTCTTCGAGGCAATCGCAGCACGATCAGGTCTAACGTATCTTCTTCATTGATTTGTTGCTTGAACCACGTGGTAGAGATGAACTGTCCGGATATACAACCAGATTCTAAATGAAGTAAGAATGGGCGATGAAGATTACATATCCACTTCCCATTGTTTCTGCGCCAAATTAAGAAAAAACTGCATCCTTGAAATACTGAATCGTCGTATCCTCCATTTTCATAAGTAGATAATATGGAAGACATTGGAGTATAGTTATAATGCGATAATGTATTTTATTATGATTTAATATAATACATTCTATAGAATTGGGAAGCGGTTAGTTTATTCTGTTTCAGTCACCGTATAGTTTCGGCATATTCCGAACGTTTTTCGGTGAAATTTGGTAATTCCGTGTTTGATTATTCCTTCATGATGGGCTGCTGTTCCGTAACCCTTGTTCTTTAGAATTTGATAGCGTTCATTTAAACTAGGTTGTTCCTTGCAAATATCTGCGATATAATCGTCCCTTGCTACTTTTGCCAGTATGGATGCGGCTGCAATTGCCGTGTATTTGTTGTCCCCCCCTTCGATACATGTATGGGGGACTTGAAATACCGAATCGTCACGAAATGTGATGAACGGTTTGAAGTCGTTGCCATCTACTAGGAGATGATATTCGCTATTTGGCTCGATAATGTTTCGTGCGGCTTCGTGCATTGCGACATGAGTCGCGTTGCGTATATTGATTTGGTCAATCGTCTGCTCGGTTGAAAACGCCACGCTCCATTTAATCGCATTCGCTTTCACATACTCCGCTGCTTCTCGTAACTTCTTTTCGGAGTGGAAACGTTTGCTATCCTTCATCATTACGTGCTCAAACGTGTCGTCTTTAGGTAGGATTACCGCGGCTGCGTAGACACGCCCCAACATTGGTCCTCGCCCGGCTTCGTCGATACCTATTTCCAACGCAGTCGATTCCACATCAAAGCATTTGGAAAGTGGGGTTTGTTTCTGGCGTTTCTTCTTATCCGACATTTTTTTCAATTAGCGTCGTATAAATAAAACGTTTCAATTAATCTTAAATATTTTTTCCACGCATAATCTATATGAAGTTAAAGTTATCCGTATTGCACATATTTATCATTCTTCTAACCGCACTCGCGTTCTGTTCGTGTGTAGGGACCATTGTCTACGAGGGTTTCCACGAGAGCACGTCGGAGAATAAAAATGATGGTATGGGCGTGTCCAAAAGCATGATACCCAATGGCGACGAAGACCTTTACATCCTGAAATCGCAGGTTGTGCCGCCTGTGTGCCCCGCGTGCCCGAGCATCACGACATGCCCGCCTCAGAAGTCCGAAAAATGTACTCCGTGTCCGCCTTGTGGGCGATGCCCCGAGCCGTCATTTGAGTGTAAAAAGGTTCCCAACTATTCGGCTGCTAAAAGAAACAAGGTGGTTCCGCGTGCCGTGCTGAGCGACTTTAGCAGTTTTGGTATGTAATTCAAGTATTGAGTCTGTATGATGTATATATCATTTCTACATACATCACTTCGTATATACATCACATATAGCTAACCATATTATGTATTTGGAATCTATTCGTTGGAACGTTTCTTGATACACTTTTTATCGATTTGCATCGTTTCGCATTTCTTTTCTTGCGGAACTATTTTGATAATGCATTTTGCCTTCTTCCCGTACAATGGTTCGGTACAGCCCTTTTCACGCTTACGCGTCTTGTTGATTCGCAACATTTTCGGTTTATCTACCGTGCACCGAGAACGAAAATGCTCGTATCTCTCGCGCACATCACAGTAAGAAAGCCCAGACTTCTTACCTAGCAATTTATTAATTATCTCGTGTAAATTGTAAATATACCTCGAAAACTTGTCTCGGTTTTCCATGTCGCATAATCGGAGCGGACGTGCTTTGAAATTCTTTTTTAGGTTTTCGCGACAATGACGACAAGGCAATACGTTCTGTAAATTTAATACAAACCTTCGATAATGTAACTTGTCACGTGTGGTCGGGTTCGTAGGATAGTTGAAGCTCATGGTGTGTAAGTAGTGCCACATACTAGGTCCCCATACTGTCGTTAACATTCCGTCTCCACTCGCGTATTCCTTCTTTTTGTATGTTCGGCGACGCGTCCGTGGTTTCTTTGCAGTCTTCTTCATAGAATAGCACTAGAATAAAAATG
>MDSV01031451.1_pt1 | contig 13128 bp, 12 predicted proteins | sample 810851 | NCBI WGS metagenome assembly MDSV01 (sample SAMN05326640, study PRJNA326480) | marine metagenome | isolation source: seawater | place: Atlantic Ocean: North East | collected 2012 | reverse complement strand
TTAGTGTATCAAAATCTGTTTGCGTTGTTACTTCGTATTTCAATATTGCCTTTACAAAATCATAAATTGATACTCGCTTACCTTTTACTTGTACTGTTGTATCTGTTTTTGCCTTGTTAATATATTCATTAAAATTCTTTGCACATTCAATTCTATCCCACTCATCTGAACGTTCTGAACCATCTTTTTTTATATTCTGAAATGCCTTTGTTTGTTTCTTAAGAGTAATAGATGTAGTTTTGTTGTGGTCTATTTCACTCCAATTACCCTCACATTGTTTAACTTGAACTGTATCAAGAGTCTTGTTTAGTTTAGACAGTAACTTACGGAAATCCATATTTGCTTTTTTAGCAGCACGTTCTCTACAAAGTACTGTACGACCTGCCGTGAAAGCTTGGTCTGCCGTTCGCATATATTCTGAATAATACCTTTGAGCAAGTTTTGTATATAGCCATGTATATTTCTTAGACCCTTCGCGACAACACCACTTACCTGCCAAAGAAAGTCTTTTTGGTTTATTAATATTTTTCTCATCTTTTTTTAGTTGTTCTACCATCAAGTCTATACAATACTCTATTAGTTCATGATCTCCATGTTTATCAAAGATACTTGCTGTTGTATTATTTTTTGAACGTTCATAACAGTACTCACAAAAATGTTTTATATCTTTCCAAGATCCATATGGATGAATATTTTTCACACCTTTGTAGCTAATGTCGTTCTCGCCCGGTTCTTTTTCTTCTAATCTCACCATTGATTTCAAAAGAAATTTAGCTAGATCCTTATCATAACATTCATACCAAACCATAACTTGCATGTAAAAAAGATCATATTCGCCTTTACCCGCAATTATATCACGAGTATAAGCTGCCATTTTAAATAACTGTTTTTTTTCATTATAATTACCGTTTATTAGAATGTGTTGCATTACTGATTCAAATTTGGCTAATTGGTCTTTATCTTTGGTTCTAACGAGTTGAAAAAACAGTTTTACTATTTCTTCATCACACTTGCTTATAACATTCCATCCATGTTCTATGTGACCTTTCTCTCCTCGTTGAAGACCTTGCTGGGACACACTTTCATCGAGACCCGAGACCAATGCTGACATGATACCTACATATATGTAGGTTCTTTTAAGCTATTTTCTCTTATGTTTAGTGCGTTTAATAGATGGTTTATAATGAATTTTTTTGGTGTAAATATTTTCTTTTATTTCTTTTTCTTTAAATACTAAATATAAAGTATTCAAATTATGAAAACAAAAAAGGCTACTATCTAATTTTATATCATCTATATGTTTATGATTTTCCAGAAAATCCTTATTTAAATCATTCACATTTAAAATATCTATATTATAAGTTAATATACTTAATAGTGTGTATTTTTGTGTCATATGATTTTTTATTTGATATAATAACTCTTCTTTTGTTATTATATTTTTATTTTTTAATTTTAGTTCACTTCTTGTATCGTTTGTTGTTTCATTTGATGCACTTACATAAATCACATGTACTTTGATTTTATATTGTTCTTTAAGTTCAAATTTATTATATATATCATTTTCATTTTCAAAGTTTTTTATCCAATTCATATTTAATTCAATATTATCTATATCTTCATTATCTGTGTCATAATTTACTGACTCTAGTTCTTCTATACTTTCCTCATCATTACTATCCGATTCCATTTCTACTTCTTTGCTTTTTTCCTCATTTAACATCATAATAATAATACTATAATTCATTAAAAAAATAGTATTATAACTAATAATCCCGTCTTTTACCGTCTATTAGTTCTGAATTCATTTCATTCATTTCATTCATCTCAGCTCTTTCTTTTTCTTCTTTAGCTTCTTCATATTCATTTTTATCCCAATAATAATCATAATCTATTTCTATTCCTTGTTCATCATCATCGCCTTCCCATCTTTCACGCATATTTCCGATCACTCGTGTAAATGCTTCATCCGCGGGCTCTATGTATTTTGGTTTAGGTTTCCATATTCTACCATATTCTTTTACTATTTTACCATTTTTATAATACAATTTTATCCATCCATCCGCTATTTTATTTTTATCTTCCTCTTTTTCTATATGTTTCAGGTTTTTATAATCTAACACTGATGTCTCCTGCTTTACTGCAGGAGCTAATTCTGGAAAATCCATTGTTCTATTTACAAAATTTCCTTCTTTCCTAAATTGATTCTTTTTACGAAACATACTTCTCTTTGTTATATGTATAACACTATATATTGTTATCTGTTTAAGTGTCTTCTACGTCTAATTTTAAAAACTCCATACAATACTTTATGAAATCTAAATATTCATATACAACACCACTTTGTTGTGATAATAACCATACTAAATAATCTGTATTATATATTCGTATTTCTTTGTATGTTTTACCTTTGTACTTTCCTTTTTTCATTATTGTATTATCATTTGCTGCCTTTTCTATATCTTCTACTTCCGGAATTAATTCTACTGTTTCTTTTTTATTCATACCTTCTGTTGCTAATTCATCTGCTCTTTTGTTAAATTCACGTTTTATATGGATATATTCTATTTTGTTTAGTTTACTTGCTAGTTCATTTGCTACTTTATTTAGATTTTTCATATTTTCTGCCTTTACTTGATATTCACCCTTCATTTGTTTTATAACCAGTTGACTATCGCCTTTGATTTTTAAATCTGTAATATTATTTTCTATCGCTAATTCTAATCCTTTGATTAATCCAGTATATTCACAGGTGTTGTTCGTTTCATTTTCTCCTACAAATACCGAAATCGCGTGCGTTTCGGTTTTGTCTTTGTAAAGAACCGCGCCTCCACCACCAACACCAGGATTAGGAACAGCTCCACCATCAAAGTATAGCTCATACATATAATTGCTGTTTGAGTATCTTTATATTATTAATCAATTTAAATTGAATATATATTAACTTGAATTGTAGTTTAAAACACTATCACTATGTCAGTTGTTAATTGCAAAGTTAAATTTATTAGACCTCAATATAAAAATCTAAAAGAATGGATGGATCATGAAAACAACGCCTATATCGGGCGCGCCGGTGTAGTTTTTATAGACAAACAGCGATATCCTAAACAGTCTGGGTTATTTTGTAATCCCTTTAAAGTTGGTAAAGATGGAACACGTGAAGAAGTTATTGAAAAATTTAAACAGTATATTACAGAACGTCTGGAAAAGGAACCTTTATTGAAAGAAGAACTGTTGAAATTAAAGGGCTGCCAGCTTGGTTGCTGGTGCCACCCGGAACCTTGCCATGGCAATGTACTGTTAGATCTCATTAATATATATTCTGAATCAACTTAAAGCGATTTGATCATAACATATTGTAATACAAGCTACATCGGAATCATCACAGCAATCACTTAATTAGACTTTTATCCTAAATATACTGATTCCAGCATTATTTAGCTTATATTACCTTTATCGGAATCATCACAGCTATCACTTAATTAGACTTTTACTCTATTATACTGATTCCAGCACCATTTAAAAGAGATCTTTACAGCATTTACTACTTATATTTTATCTAATTGTTTTAGATTTATAGAAGAGGTTGGGAATATTGTCGTTACCGGTGCGACGCGTCAGATGTACTTGACTGTATGTCTGGACGAGACTTTTTCTAGTAGGTTGATCACCTGGTCTAAATCAAACACTGATCTCAGCAACATTTAACCCTAATTTTGGCCTTTCGGGTTCTTCAAGAAGTCCCGGGGTCTACAAATGATTTCCGTAAACTCCTTGGAGACGTCTAAGGGGCGCATCCTTCTCCTCCGGGTTAGTAAAGAGGTGCGCTATAAATTTGAAATCATTACAGCAAAATAATAATAATAATAATATATATAGATGTATTGGCTGCTTGCGACGACGGCTAAGACGGCGGCTACGACGATGGCGACTACGATGGCGGCTACGATGGTGATCACGATTACGACTACATTTGTTGTGAATTATTGCTGGAATTCGCTGACCAATTTTGGAGGCTGGAGTACCCTTAATTCGCAAAAATAGGTAGGTATATATTGATCTCTTTTATATAGATCAATATATTCAAATACTTTTAACCACAACAGCGCTTTTTTTTCGGTTCATCTATCTCAATTATTGTTTCCTCATCTACTGAATTTGGTCTTCCTTGTTTACCTAATCCAAATTCATATGTTCTTCGTTTTGTCTTTCTTGTTGGCTCCTCGCTGTCGTATTGGTCAAATGGATTCAATATTTCATATATGAATGTATTTATATGCTGTGGATCCACCGGTTTAAAATCATTACATATTAAATTAAAACAATTGGATATTTTGTATGTCTCGGCATTTTTTATCTCTTGGTCAAACATTTGATCTATCGTTGTAAAAGCTGATTTTAATACTAAGATGTCTTGAATATATTTCTTTTTTTTATTATATAACTCCATTATTCGCTCTTTATTTTCTTTGTTTTCTATGGAATATTTATTTAGTTTTTGTAATTTATTTATAAATCGTAATTCGTTTTTCACATTCTTTAAATTTGTTATGATCTTTGATCTATATGAATCTATCTTTTTTATAATTGTAAATATATTTGTACCATAAATTATTGGATACCTATATCTCACTGTACGTGGTATTAAAAATTGGTTCGTTTCCTTGATCTCATTTATTTTACTTTCTACCTCTACTAGTTTATCTTTCATTCGGTTCTGCGTTCTTTTACAACCCATTGATGTATTTCCTGGAAATAAATATATTGAACATGATGAAAACTCTACCGATGATTGTAATTTATCATATTGATGCGCCGAAATTTTATGCGCTTCTGATGCAGCATCTAACTTTAAAAAATTTACTATTGCCAGTAAAAATGTTATCACTGTATTTATTGATGTTATTATTATCTTACCATATTTATGACATTCTATCGCTTCCGTTACAACCACTACACCTGCCGATAAAAATATTGAAGGCATCATTAGATTATTTAATCTTTTACTACAATGATCACATGCTTCCATATAAATATATTTTTGACCTTTGATATAACTTGATAGTATATCTAATGACGATGACATCTTATCATTCACTTTATAATAATGCTTATCTAATTTCTTTTCTACTGCCTCATAACTTAATTTCTTATATTGGATTATCTCTTTTCTTTTCTCATAATCCGTTAATTCATGCATTTCTGGTACGCTATGTGACTCATCACTATTTACATCATCTGAATCGGAATCACTTATATTACTATCTACATCATGAGCTACACAACGTAATAACTCTAAATATGATAATTTCCATTTATCAAAATATTTGTTTAAAAGATTTATATTATATTCATTATTCTCTATTATCTTGTGCACTATCACCCTTACCCGCGATGATGGACTTTCATGGTCTGATCCTGAATCGCTAACTCTTTCTGAAATTGATAATTCTACACCACTTATATCCATATTATTTAACTATTATAAAATTGATTTAAAATTATTTATTGATCATATATACAAATATGGATTCTACAAGAGAACAGCAAATGCACGCAGTTCAAACTGAGGCTCTTGAACTATTCTCTAGGAAAAATAAAGATTATGGTGATGCTTTTGCTGATTATGGACCTATCGGTGTTATTGTACGAATGGGAGATAAGATACGTCGCCTCCAAAATATTACTAGTAATTCCGTCGCTTTCGTTAAAGATGAAGGTATTAGAGATACTCTTATTGATTTACATAATTATGCTGCTATGGCTGTTATGTTGATTGATGAGCAATATAATAAAGAAGGATTATCTCCTGACTCTATTTATACTCCTCCTATACCCACCCCACCACCTACTCCTAATCCCATTGAAAATTTGGATTCCCCTGTTAATGCTGATTTTATACCACCACCACCACCGCGTCCATTGTATAGACAACTTACTGAAAAATGGGACGATTAATCCTCTACATTTAATTTTACCTCTTCATAATTTTCAAATGGATTTAATATTTCATATAAAAATTTATGTATCTTTTCTGGATTCTTATATTTCATTTTTTTATGACAAAATGTTGGCTGTTGTGCATTTTTGATTTCTTGCAAAAACATTTGATCTATTGATGAATATGCTGATTTTAATATCAATATTTCCTTTATATATTTCTTTTTACACTCATATAACTCTGTTAGCCTATTTGATCGTTTTTCATCTAATTGATATTTTTTCATTTTTTGTAATTTATTTATAAACCGTAATTCATTTTTTACATTTTTTAGATTATTTATTGTTTTTGATCTATGTCCATCTATCTTTTTTATTACTGCTATTATATTTGTATTAAATATTATCGGTAATTTATTTCTTATCTCTCTTGGAACTAAAAATTGGTTTGTTTCTTTGATCTCTGTTATCCTTTTTTCTACATCCAAAATCTTTTCCTTTACCACTTCTTTTGTTTTTTTTTCTCTCTTTGGATTTGGAAATAAATATACTGAACATGATGAAAATTCTACTGATGATAATAATTTATCATATTGATGTGCTGATATCTTATGTGCCTCTGCCGCCGCATCTAACTTAAAAAAACTTATTATTGCTAATATTAATCCTATACAGGCATTTATACACGACAAAATTAGTCCTTCCCACCAAGGCGTATGACAACTTTGTGCTAAAACTTGGGATGATACTGTTCCTATTGCCGATAAAACTATCGCTGGTAACATTAATTTATTTAATTGATGTTCACAGTAATATTTGGATTCCATATAAATATATTTTTGACCTTTCAAATAAGTTGACAATATATCTAGTGACGACGATAACTTATCATGCGGTTTATTATGATATTTATCTAAATTTGATTCTACCGCTGTATAACTCAACTTTTTATATTTTATTATCTCCTCATTATCATGATAATGATTTAATTCATATGATTGAGGATTATTATCATAGTCTTCTTCGTCTATATCTGACGAGTTTGTATCACTTGGATTGCTATCAGAATCCACTATTTTTACTTTATAATCTATTGAATCTTTTTCATCTTTCCACCTATCAAAATGCTTTTTTAATCTTTCTACCATTAATAATTTATCTTCTGTTGCCGCTACCGATATTTCTCTATCTTTTGTTTCTTCTTTTACATCTGCACATAACCCAAAACAGCCTATATTTTTATTTTCATCATCCATTCTATACAAATAACATATTTAAAAAAATATGTTATTTATCTATTTACCTACTTATCTACTTATCTACTTATCTACTTACCTGACGATCCAAATCCCTTATCTCCCCTATCTGTTTCTTCACTTAACTCCTCTGGTTTATCTACCAATTCCACTACAAATGGCTCCAAACCCGGTGCGCAAATTTGAATAAATCGTTCATTCTTGTTTATTCTATAATCTTCCCAACTTTGATCCATATCATTTTTCATCTTCTTTTTATAAAAACTTAGAACATCAAATACCCCCATCAAATTTCCCCTATATCCAGAATCTATAATTCCCGTACTGTTCGTAATTCTTAGCGGTGTCTTGTAAATACTTGACCTTGGATGTGTCGTAAATGACACTGGAATATACTTTCCATGTTTATACTTATACATCGCTGTTTTAATCATAAAATTCATTTTAAGTTGTTGACATGGATAATTTCCCAACTTTAAACTAAACCTACGTTTATCACCGTTTTTCTCATGCTTATCTGGAAAATATGATATCTCAGCATTTGAATTATTTATCTCTTCAAAACTAAGAGGTAAATCTCTACCATTTAGAGCTAAATCTTTACCATCTCTTACACCACACATTCCACCTAGTGGTGAATAAACGTCAAATCCTGCATCTGGAAACTTACTCTTCCACATCTTATCATTCCACTTTTTAATTGCCTCCTCATACTGTTTCTTTAAAATTGGATTCCCTTCTTCTACACAAATATACAAAATATATTTTGTTGGAATATTCAATTTTGCCGCCTCCCAATAACTCCATGCTCGCAAACCATAGTATTCCTCAAATTCACTATAAGTATAGTCATTTCCGTCCGTGTCACGGCGAGTTTCCAGTGCAGTTGTGTAATGATACTTTGACATCTTATCTACTTTATATATTTACATTTCTTTTTAATTCAATTTATAAATTGAATTAAAGATATTCATTTAAATACTTTTAATCTTATCATGGTCTCAGTTCGCGATGAGCATTTTATTTCAGCCGCCTGTGATGTCGCTATGAAGTCTGATATGCTACAGCGTCATGGCTGTGTAGCAGTAGTAAATGGTAAAATTGTTGGAAGCGGTTGTAATAATTATCGTAATTATTCTAAAGATGGTATTATTTCTCAGTGTTGCTCTTGCCATGCTGAAATCGCTGCTACTAGGTCAGCTATGAAACTTAGTAAAGTAGTTCATCGCTCCACGAAAGGGCGCTAAGTTTATGAAAAAGATTAAACTATATATTGTACGTCTTAACAGGGACGGCGAACTTAAAGACTCGCGACCTTGCGTCAATTGTTATAATAAAATTAAAGAATTCGGTATTAGAAAAATTATATATTCCACTGCAGATTCTTGTATTGAATGTAAAAAAGTATCTGAATATCATACTGAAAGACCTAGTTTCGGTTATTCTTATATTACAAATAATTTAACTACCTGATGCTATAAGTTATGCTTCTATTTGTATTGTTCCATAATTATGATATACACCATCTGTTACTGTAAATACATTTGTTATTAAATTACCATAATTAAATGTTTCTCCTTCTACTGTGTAATTATCTTCATTAATGGTTTTAACTTTATATACTGTACATAATGTTTCTTCTATATCTTCTTTTATTTCTATATTATCACGATTGGTTATTTTTGATAAAGAGAATCCTGTATCGGTTTTTAATATTTTATAATTATTTACAATTGTGTTATTCCATACTACTATTGTATTAATTGAAGTATATATATTAAAATATATACTTGATAACGGTTGACTTACATTTATATTTTTTCCTCTTATTTTTATTTCATTTTTATCCGTATCCCATATTTGAATATTGGCTTTTTGCTTTCCGTAGTTTTTGTAACCATACTCTATTGTTATTGTCATATATATACTATTTAAATTTAATAAATTTATCTATTTATTAAATTTATCTATTACATTTCTGGATATTCTCTAAGTTTTATTGTTTAATGTAACTACCCTTAGCTATTCTATTTCGGGTTCTGGTTCTAGCTCTGGTTCTGGTTCTATCTCTGGTTCTGGTTCTATCTCTGGTTCTGGTTCTAGCTCTGGTTCTGGCGATGGTAAAGCTAATGAATATGTTAGTGCCGAAGAGGGCGCGAAATCTCCTGTCCAAAATCCTGGTAGGTCTAATATTTTTTCATGTAATAAATAGGCACTATAGTTGTCAAATCTCGCTTGCCAGTTTAAACTCGTTGGCCAATAATGCCATCCATCGGTTTCGTTCCAGCGAATATCAATATACCAGAAACGTCGTTTACTGTTTTGATTTTTGTTTTGATTTGTAGCTCCACCAATCATGAACGCCGAGTCGCTATCCCAACCCAATGTCGACGAGGGTCTCGAGTTGGCGCCGGGCAAATTTGGTGGATTGGCTGCTGTGTGAGGACCATGATCGTTTGTACCATACTTTATAGTACCATTATTTAAATGATATACCAATTGTTGAGCTATTGGCTCTATCATATATGCATGGTTACTTTGGTTTTGTACTGTTGTTGAAGTGCCCGTCCAAAGCGCTGGTGGGTTCGTGGGGTCGCTAACTAAAGTATTGTAACCTGGTCTACGACGTACGTGCGTGCGCTCTGCGTCGTCACCATTGCCCTCTTCCACCAGCCATGGTTTGCCTCTGCCTCCATTACTAACACTAAGGTGATCATCACCGATTTCGTTATCGTCTAATGTTAATTTTAATACAGCTATATAGTCTTCTGCTTCTGGTTCCGGTTCTGGCGTATTTATGTCAAAATCTCCATATGTGCTCCAACCCACAAAAGAAGCCGTTAATGAATGAGTACTATTATACCAACCATCATTATGATTTGATGATATATCATAGATATGTAATGATTCACTTATATCAGATTTAATTTCTATATTTCTTAAAACATTATTATTTGATAGTGTCTCGGTGTCGGTACCACGTCCTATATACGATTTTGTATTATTAAAATAAAATGCTAGATGATAGTTGTTATTATATTTTTCAAGCCAAAATATTGTTGCTGTATTCCAATTTGCAGATAAATCTGTTGTTCCTGTATACATATATTTATTATTGATTGCTGTTATATTATTTACTGTTATCCATGGACATTCAAAGTTATCTGTTAAATATTTTTGATTTGCTTGTGCATTTCTCAATTTAAATGCTGTTTGTGTTGAGTTAAAATCTAATGCATAATGTACTTCCTCATCATTTTTCGTTCCTTCATAAATTGTAATTCCATATTGCGGAGTCGCATCTAAACCATCACTATCATTTAAAAATAGCTGTCCAGGATCCGTTGTTGATATCTCCCGAATAATGCGAATATTATAAAACTTTGTGAAATCCATGCTTTCTCCATATAATGATTCTAACATTGATACATTATTTTCTTCCGGTTCTGGCTCTGGTTCTGGTTCTGGCTCTGGCTCTGGCTCTGGTTCTGGCTCTGGTGGCAATAATTCTCTTACTGGTACCTCACTTGGGGTATTAAATATACTTTCACTTCTAGTTAAATAATCTATTATTCCGCTGTATCCGGTACTTATATCACTATCCGTACTACTAGATATATTTAAAGATACTACATTTGTTACCTCTATTAATAGGTTTTCAGAAATTGTTCTAAATCCTGTTGTTGAATCTATGTCCGCAGACCTAGATATTTGGGTTGAAGTCATAATATGCATTTTTCCATAGTTGTTGACGCCACTTCCGCCGGTATTTTCATTATCCCTAATATAGTAAGGCGTTAAAGCATAAGGATAATCAGTTAATGGAAGATCAGCATCTTCAGCTATTATACCAATATAATAACCTAGACCAATGCTATTTGCTTGATTATCAAACTTTTCAAACCAACACTTATAAGCCGCACCACTGTTTGCTGAACACAAGTTATTATTATCATAATTGTTATTCCATCTATAGCTGGTGGCACTAAGAATGTATGAACCAAAATGAACTTTGCCAACCGAAGGAGAACTATAACTGGTCCAGTCACTTGTTAGATATTTACCAATTGGAACCAGCTTAAATGTTTGTTCATCGCTACTTAATACAATTTGGAAATAATAATTTATATCTGCTACATTAACATTGTTTCCATGACTGGATGAACCCATATTAATACGTAAATTATCATTATCGCTGGCACCATCATTATCATAATAAAATTCACAAACTTTACTAGTATCATGGGTTGTTAACTGAAATTTATATATTCTTGTTTTCCATTCCTGATCCCAATCTGAATCTATATTTTCTTCTCCTATTAATTCTCTTAATGCAAACTTAATTTGAGATGTTGTTGTTGCGCTTACTTCTGGTTCTGGTTCTGGCGCTGGTTCTGGTTCTGGCGCTGGTTCCGGCTCGGGCGAGGGCTCTGGTTCTGGCTCTGGCTCAGGTTCCGGTTCTGGGGCTGGTTCCGGTTCTGGTTCGGGTTCCGGTTCTGGCTCCGGTTCCGGCTCTGGCTCTGGTTCCGGTTCTGGCTCTGGTTGGAAAGTGTCTTCTAAATACACGGAATAGATTTCATCGGATGATAAAGAACTTTTGTAAATAGAAAATTTTTTGATACAACCAATAAAATAATTTGTAAAATCACCATTTTCTTTTCTCGTCGCTCCTAACCAATTACGAACATAGCTTCCTACTATTGGTTGTTCAACACTACTAGGCGGCTGATATGGTGATAATAATTGCCCATTCCAATATAATTCAAACTATGCAAATCTAGAATGTTTTCCACTACTTTCAACCGTAGGTTTAATAACAAATGCTACATGAATCCAATTATTTTCAGATGCAGTTATTATATCAGTACCACTTGGATCATTTAGATATTTCAAAACTTCAAAAGGATAATCTCCCGCACCAACTGTTGTCCTAAATTGTGCATTATTTTGATAATGATTTCTAATGAATTTGACATTTGAGCTTCCAAATGAATCTTCCCAGTCGACGTTTTCTTGTAGATGAAAAATAATAGGCGATTTGTGATCGGTATTAAAGTTTTGTGGTTTGAAATATGTTATAAAAGTTAAACCTTTTCCATTATTTCCAATTCCGTCATTTTCATAATTAAAAGATCCTAATTCAGCATAATCACCAAAATTACTCAATACTAATCCATCCGTATCTGACAGTATAGCTCCTCCCTGTAAATTAATATCCATACCTCCTATGCTTCCTATGTCTAATCCACTTACTGTAAAATCAAAGTTATGAATTAAATCTGGTTCTGGTTCTGGTTCTGGTTCCGGCTCTGGCTCTGGTTCCGGGGCTGGTTCTGGTTCCGGTTCTGGTTCCGGTTCTTCGGGTTCTGGCTCTGGCTCGGGTTCCGGTTCGGGTTCGGGTTCTGGCTCGGGTTCGGGTTCTGGCTCGGGTTCTGGTTCTGGCTCTGGCGCGGGCTCCGGCTCAGGAGCTGGTTCGGGCTCTGGTTCTGGCTCGGGCTCTGGTTCGGGTTCGGGTTCGGGCTCGGGCTCTGGTTCCGGCTCCGGCTCAGGCTCGGGTTGTGGTTCTGGCTCTGGCTCTGGCTCTGGTTCGGGCTCTGGCTCGGGCTCGGGTTGTGGCTCTGGTTCCGGTTCTGGTTGTGGCTCTGGCTCTGGTTCGGGTTGTGGTTCGGGCTCGGGTTCCGGCTCTGGTTCGGGTTCTGGTTCTGGTTCGGGCTCCGGCTCTGGTTCGGGCTCTGGGGCTGGTTCCGGTTCTGGCTCTGGGGCTGGTTCCGGTTCTGGCTCTGGGGCTGGTTCCGGTTCTGGCTCGGGTTCTGGTTCTGGTTCGGGTTCCGGTTCTGGCTCCGGCTCTGGCTCTGGTTCGGGCTCTGGGGCTGGTTCCGGTTCCGGCTCTGGCTCTGGCTCCGGTTCTGGCTCTGGTTCCGGCTCTGGGGCT
>MDSV01206420.1_pt1 | contig 13130 bp, 11 predicted proteins | sample 810851 | NCBI WGS metagenome assembly MDSV01 (sample SAMN05326640, study PRJNA326480) | marine metagenome | isolation source: seawater | place: Atlantic Ocean: North East | collected 2012 | reverse complement strand
ATTTACCTTGGTAAAATGAGATTGTTTCAGAACCCTTTAGAAGTTTTCCTTGACGAAATCCATCATCATATCGAAAAGATGCAGTCTCGTATTTCCGCCATAAATGCCGTGGTTGCGATCAGGATAAGCAAAGAAATCGAAGTCCTTGTCAGCGGCGATCAATGCATTCACCATCTCCATTGAGTTTTGGAAGTGGACATTGTCATCTCCTGATCCGTGAACGAGCAAAAGGGCGCCTTCCAGCTTCTCAGCATGGTTTACCGGACTGTTCTCTTCGTAACCAGATTCGTTTTCCTGAGGTGTTTGCATGAAACGCTCCGTGTAAATGGTGTCGTAGTACTTCCAGTTTGTGACAGGAGCGACAGAAATACCTGCGCTGTATACATCTGCACCTTTCGTCATGCACAGAAGGGTCATAAAACCACCATAGCTCCATCCCTGAATACCAATTCTTTTAGCATCTACATACGGTTGTGCGCCGAGGTATTTCGCGAAATCAATAAAGTCTTCAGTCTCTAGCTTGCCCAGTTCTTTGTAAGTGCTATGCTCAAATTTACGGCCGCGAAGCGGTGTGCCGCGTGGGTCAACTGAAGCAACGATGTAGCCTTCTTGCGCGAGGTATTGATAGAACATGAGGTTTGCACCACCCCAGCTGTCGGTTACCGTATTGACGCCTGGGCCTCCGTAAATGGCAACGTAAACAGGGTACGTTTTTGTTTCATCGAAGTTGGGAGGGAGAATTTTCCAGCAATTGAGTTCTACATCGGAATCATTTGTAAACGTAAAGAACGTCTTTTCTGAATAATCATATTCAGAGAGGGTTTCGCGAAGTGAACTGTTGTCCTTTAAAGTTCGCACCGTTTTGCCTTTTCTATTGCGTAGCGTATAAACGGATGGTGTGTTTGCATTGCTGTAGTTGTGGATTCTGTAGGCAAAGTTTGCAGAAAAATCTGCGCTGTGATGTCCAGGTGCGTTGTCTAACGTTGTGACGATGCCCTTTCCATTTACTGCGTGTAGGTGTTGTTGCGTGGGGCCATTCATCGATGAGCTGAAGTAAATCATATCTCGTGCTTCATCGTAGCCGAAAAAATCAACCACATCCCACTCACCTTCAGTAAGCTGAGTGTGGGTGCCATCATAATCGAACTTGTAGATGTGATTGAAGCCATCTCGTTCACTCGTCCAAAGGAAGCTGTGTCCATCATTTAAGAAAATGAGATTATCGTGGATGTCGATGTAGGTGTAGGCTGTTTCCTTAAAAATCTCTTTTGTGCCTATTCTGTTGTTTGGGAACTCACCTTCTGTGAGTAAGAATCGCAAATCGTTTTGGTGCCTGTTCATCGTAAGGATACACAGTGTTTCAGCATCATTTGTCCAAAAGAACCGTGGGATGTAATGCGCGCTTTTCGGAACAGCCACGCCATGGTTGATTCCAGTTTGAACATCGTGGATGTATACTTGAACCTCGCTGTTGTCTTCGCCGGCTTTTGGATATTTGAAGATGTATGGCTCTGGGTATAACCCACCATACACAGGCATATGCATTTGGCGAACGGCTGTTTCATCAAACCTATAGTACGCCAATTTCGTGCCGTCGGGTGACCATTTCATACCGTTGTCATCTCCGAATTCTTCTTCGTAAACCCAATCTGTGGCACCGTTGATAATGCTGTTCGCAAGACCATCGTCGGTGACTTGTACTTCAGTGCCATCCTTCAGATTTGCAATAAACACGTTGTTATTTCTCACAAAGGCGACCTTGTCGGCAGCGGGAGAGAAGGTCGCAAGTCTTTGTTTGCCTTTGGAAAAATCTGTAAGTGGGGTTGCAAGTTCTTTTGACTCGGTGTCGTAAATGTAGAAGTCGGCATAGTATGAGTGACGGTAGAGGGATTCCGTATTCGTCGTCATCAGAATGTATCTTTCGTCCGCGCTGAACGTATAGCTGCTGAAAGATTCACGAGCGTCTTCAAAGGCATCGAGTGCTGTCACAATCGTAGCGATCTTTTTTCCAGACTTGTATGAATACTTTTCAATGTTTGATCCTTTTTCTTGATCATAGTCACTCACAGTGTAGTGAGCTCCATTTGCCATAGATCTAATTCCCCAGACGCCTTCAGAACGGAATTCTCCACCCCAAATTTTTTCGTTTGAGAACGTTTGTGCTGAAATGCTAGATAAAGCAGAGGCGAATATGAGCCCAAACAATACGTAGTTTGTTATTAATTTAGAAATGTTACGACTCATCTTGTATACGGGTTATTTTTGACAACGTCCAAGATAGTAAATAGAGAATGATTGATGACAATGCCTGAGAACTATACTGAAAATTGTAGAAAGATTTTTGAGAAATTATTGCCTTCAGAACGGATCCATTTTGAGGGAGAGGTGATGGATTTTTTTTCAAAAGATGAAACAGAGGATTTGTGTTTCAGGCCCTGGGTAGTGGCTGAGCCACAGTCCGTGGAAGAGGTTTCTTCTCTATTAAAGGCTGCGTTTGATCATGACATTCCCGTCACTCCAGGTGGCGCCAGGACAGGTTTGAGCGGTGGCGCACTTGCTGTAAATGGTGGGCTTGTTTTGTCTCTCAGACGAATGAATAGAATCTTAAACATTGATTTAAAAAACAATCAAGTTGTCGTTGAACCAGGTGTGATTACGGAAGTTCTTCAAAACGCAGTTGCAGCGAAAGGTCTCTTCTACGCCGTTGATCCAGCCTCAAGGGGAACATGCACCATTGGAGGTAATTTGGCTGAGAACAGTGGAGGACCAAGGGCGGTTAAATATGGCGTTACAAAAGACTGGGTATTGAACTTACAGGTGGTGTTGGCGGATGGTCAGGTGATTGAAACCGGCGCAAATACATTGAAGAACAGCACGGGATATAATTTAACGGCGCTGATGGTGGGGAGTGAAGGAACGCTAGGTGTGATTACACGCGCGACACTTAAGTTGTTGCCCTTACCGAAGTTTTCTGCATTAATGTTCGTGCCATTTAAAAACGTATCGGATGCTTGTCGCACAGTATCTGAGATATTTTTATCAGGAGAAACACCCAGCGCACTTGAGTTTATGGAAAGAGATGCCATGGTTCTTGCGCAGGAATTTACAGGAAATAGAGATCTCCATCTTGATTCAACTGATGAAGCATATCTTTTAATAGAGGTTGATGGCGCGAACGAAGGGGAGATCATGCCTCAGTGCGAAAGGATTCTTTCAGTATTGGAATTGCAAAGCGCAGGAGACGTCCTTTTTGCCCAGTCGTCAGATGAGAAGGATAAGCTTTGGTATTTAAGACGTCGGGTGGGGGAAGCCGTCAAGGCTTCAAGTATTTATAAAGAAGAAGATACAGTTGTTCCTCGTGCGAGGCTTCCTCAATTGATGAATGCAGTTAAAAGCTTGGGGCATGAATATGGATTTCGATCCATTTGTTATGGCCATGCAGGTGATGGGAACCTTCACATCAACATCTTGAGGGATGATTTGAGTGAAGAGATGTGGTCTGACGTTTTACCTGTTGCAATCCGGAAACTATTTACAGAAGTTGTCGCTTTGGGAGGGACTTTGAGTGGAGAACACGGTATCGGTCTGGTTCAGAAAGAGTATATGGACATTGCGCTATCTCCTTCTAACTTGCTTATGCAGAGAGGTATAAAGCGGGTGTTTGACCCAAAAGGTATCTTGAATCCAGGCAAAATATTTCCGAATGAATCACACGAAAGAGTGTGAATAGATAGGAGGAAGTTCATGTGACGGTCTGTTATGAAGTGCTAACTTTCGTTGTAGAAATTAAAGAAACAATCATATGGCACAAGACTTATTGAAGGGAAAAAAAGGCATCATATTTGGCGCGTTAAATGACATGTCCATTGCTTGGAAAGTAGCTGAACAAGCCGTTGCGCAAGGCGCAGAAATCGTATTGACAAATGCACCGATAGCGATGCGGATGGGCACGATAAATGAGCTCGCAGCGAAATGTAACAACTGCCCGGTTATCCCAGCTGATGCTACGAGCGAGGAAGATCTTCAGAAATTATTCGAGGGTGCTTTGTCACATTTCGGAGGCAAAATAGATTTCGTTTTACACAGCATTGGGATGAGTCCAAATGTCAGAAAGGGCCGTCATTATACGGATATAAATTACAAGTTTCTACAGACAACACTTGATGTCAGCGCAATCTCATTGCACAAGACGCTGGCCACTGCAAAGAAGCTCGATGCGCTCAATGAGTGGGGGTCGGTTGTCGCGTTAACGTATATAGCAGCCCAAAGAATCTTCCCTGATTACGGTGACATGGCTGATGCCAAATCGTTGCTTGAAAGTATTACAAGGAGTTTCGGTTATCATTATGGCGTGGACAAGAAGGTGAGGATAAACACCATCTCTCAATCACCAACGATTACTACAGCAGGGTCTGGTGTCAAAGGGTTTGATGAATTCATTGCTTATTCAGAATCAATGTCGCCTCTCGGCAATGCCGACGCTTTGTCATGCGCTGATTACTGTGTGTCGATGTTCAGTGATTTAACCCGTTTTGTCACCATGCAGAATCTATTTCATGATGGCGGTTTCTCCAATACAGGCGTGAGCATGGAGGTGATCTCGAAATTTGAAACTGACGATTAATTTATAAACGTACTTTCATGGAAGTAATCAAATTTGGAGGCAGTTCCTTGTTGAATGCGTCAACGATTCAAAGGGTAGGTGAAATTCTTATCTCTCGCCGGAAAAACAAAAAAATACTCGTGCTCTCCGCAATGGGTGGAATGACGAATGAATTGATTTTGTTAGGCAAGTTGGCTTGTGACGGGGATGCTGAGTACAAATCTGTTTACCAGTCGATAAGAGATATTCACCTAAAGACTTTGATTGAGCTTTCTTCCGCCAAAGACGTGTCCGAAGTAGAGGTTGAAATGAAAGGATTGTTGGATGAGCTTGAGGAGTTGTGTTATGGCATTTATTTGTTGAGAGAATTAAGTGACAGGTCAAGAGACGAGCTCATTGCATTCGGAGAACGACTTTCTATTCCGCTTATCGTGTCTCATCTTCGAAGGTGTGGATTGTTGGTTCGAAGAGTTGATGCAAGGTCTTGGATTAAAACGGATGCGAATCACGGTTCAGCCCATGTGTTGACTGAAACAACAAAGAAAGCCATTGTCGCTGGACTTGAAGATGAATCGGATTCAGATTGGGAAATTCTTGCCATGGAGGGATTTATCGGCATGGCCCCAGATGGGACAACAACAACGCTGGGTAGAGGTGGTTCTGATTATACCGCTGCGCTTATGGCCATTGCAGTTGATGCAGATCATCTTGAAAAATCTACGGATGTGATCGGCATGTTGACCGCCGACCCAAGACAAGTGCCTACTGCTCGAATTATCGATGAGATGAGTTATGCAGAGGCGATGGAACTCTGTCATTTCGGCGCCAAGATTATCTACCCTCCTACGATTGCACCGCTTATGGCGGCTGGCATTCCGCTTATTGTACGCAGTACTTTCGACGGAGATGGAAATGGGACTAGAATTTGTGCGAGCCCTAGATTGGCTGGCCCCGTTCGAGGAATATCTTCTATTGGTGGGATGTCTTTGGTAACTCTATCAGGAGGAAGCATGGTGGGTGTGCCTGGTTTTTCACGCAGATTGTTCATTGCGCTTTCTTTTTCAGGTGTCAATGTGGTCTTAATTACTCAGGGCTCTTCAGAACATAGCATTACGGTTGCAATTCAGGAGAATGAATTGGATGTGGCGCTCAAAGCCCTAAATGAGGAATTTGGATCCGATTTAGAGCTGGGACGGATTGAGGCCTTCCGGACAGAAGAAGGATTGAGCATACTGGCATTGGTAGGAGATGGAATGGACGGTTATACGGGGATTTGTGGAAAAGCTTTTCATTCTCTAGGTCGCAATGGTATTAATATTAAGGCAATTGCACAAGGATCTACTGAACGGAATATTTCTGTTGTTGTGGCGAATTCAGATGTGCCCAAAGCATTAAGAGCGTTACATGGCACATTCTTCGAGTCAGATGTTCGAAGGATACATCTGTTCTGTATGGGTGTTGGAAATGTCGGAGGGACCCTAGTCGATTTTGTGAGGGATCAGCATAAACAACTCCTAGACGAGCGTAACATTGACCTGCGAATATCTGGCCTTGCAAATTCTAAGAAGATGATTTTCGATTCCAAGGGGATTGACTTGAGCGATTGGAGGGGGGCTTTAACGAATGCTGATACAGAGAGTACATTGGAAGGATTTGTTGAGAGAATAAAAGACATGAATCTCGAAAATTCAGCCTTTATAGACAATACAGCATCTGCTGATGTCGCTGCGCTTTACGAATCAGTTCTCAGAAACAGTGTAGGTGTCGTTGCAAGCAACAAAATTGCAGCTGCAGACAGTTATGCGAGGTACGTTGGTCTAAGGGAATTGGCGAGTAGGCATTCAACCGACTATCGATTTGAAACAAATGTTGGTGCAGGACTGCCAGTTATAGATACGATTCATCATTTGGTCTTAAGTGGAGACAAAGTCCACAAAATTGAAGCGGTCTTGAGTGGGACGCTGAACTTTCTTTTTAGTGCCTTTAGCTCTGAAATGACTTTTGAAGATTCTGTGAAGGGAGCAATGGATGCTGGTTATACAGAACCAGATCCTCGCATTGATTTAAGTGGTGTCGATGTTCAGAGAAAGATTTTAATCCTCGCCAGAGAAGCTGGCTTCAAACTCGAAATGTCAGATGTTGAAAATGTTCCTTTTCTTCCGGAACAACTGATGAAGGGGAGTGTCTCACAATTTTTAGAAGCGCTGCCCTCAATAGAAAACAAAATGAAAGGGAAGTTACAGGATGCGCAAGCGCAGGGTAAAAAGCTAAGGTATTTTGCCACATTTGAAAATGGAAAAGCCAAGGTGGGACTGGAGCCATTGGATTCCAATCATCCTTTTTGTTCCCTTGAAGGTTCTGACAATGTCGTAATGTTAACGACTGACAGGTATTCAGGTCGCCCACTCGTCGTTCAAGGAGCTGGTGCTGGTGCGGATGTGACTGCGATGGGTGTATTTGCGGATATTATGAGGTTTTCAGAAAGTAGATAACGTGAATCAAGTAGAAATCATAGCCCCAGCGACTGTTGCAAATCTCAATGTTGGATTTGACGTCTTAGGTCTTGCTTTAAGCTCACCTTCGGAAAGAATGGTGCTGCGAACTTATGAAGGGAATGGCGTGCGTCTTATTTTAGAAGCGAACAGCAATTTGCCTTCTGAGGTGGAATTGAATGTTGCTGGTAAGGCTGCAATGTCAGCACTTCATAAATTGGGGGACCCCTTCGGAGTTGAAATTGAGATCTACAAATCGATTATGCCCGGAAGTGGAATTGGTTCGAGTGCTGCAAGTGCTGCTGCTGCAGTGGTAGGTGTCTGCGAGTTGGCAAAATTAATTGACAAGGATTTGTCTGATATAGATAGACTTGAATCTGCTTTGGATGGTGAGCAAATCGCCAGTGGATCGAGGCATGCTGACAATATCGCACCCGCTCTTTTTGGCGGATTGCGCTTGATAGATCCCGATGGTATATCTCGCAAATTACCTGTGCCAGAGGGATTCCATTTGGTTGTCCTTCACCCTCAAGTGGTCATAAAAACAGCGGAGTCGAGAGCAGTCTTACCTTCGCAGGTGTTGTTACAAGATGCCATTGAGGCTTCAGCGTGGATGGGACGCTTCGTTCAATCATGTTATACGAATGATCTAGCAGGTTTCTCACATTCATTAAAGGATTTGCTCGTGGGCCCTTACAGAAAGCCTCTGTTGCCTGCTTTTGATAAATGTGAACTGGCAGCAATGAAGGCTGGAGCGCTCACTGGTGGAATATCCGGAAGTGGACCCTCAAGCTTTTGGGTTGCCAATTCGAAGGAGAATGCAGATGAGATTGGAAAAGCATTGCAAAAAGTCATGACATCAGAGTCTGTGGATTGTCACATTCACGTGGCCACTGTATCAAATATAGGCGCCCATGCAGTTTAGTAGTTTATCTGATTCGAACATCAAACGGTCTTTTGCAGATGCAGTTGTAGAAGGATTGGCTCCGGATAAAGGGTTGTATTTTCCGGATCATATTCCAGTATTGCCAGAAGCGTTTTGGTTTTCCAATGAAGATAAAGACCCCTGGGATTTTGGCGCGGAGATGCTCGCGCCCTATACGGAAGGGTGTCTCACGAAAATGGAGCTGCGGGAAATTCTGAGAGATGTTCTAGATTTTCCAATCCCACTTCAGGAGATAGAGCATGGTGTTTTCTCTCTTGAGCTTTTTCACGGTCCTACCTCGGCATTTAAGGATGTGGGGGCTAGGTTTCTGTCGAGAGTTCTCAGTCGCATTACAAATCGCAGGCTGACGATATTGGTTGCGACAAGCGGTGACACTGGAAGTGCAGTTGCACATGGTTTTCTTAATGTTCCCAATATTGATGTTGTTATTTTATATCCAAGTGGACGTATTTCGAAAATCCAAGAACAACAACTTACCACCGCCGGCTCAAATATTGTTGCATTAGAAGTCAAGGGGAGTTTTGATCAATGTCAAGAAATGGTGAAGACAGCCTTCCTTGATGCGTCGCTTCAGTCCCAAAGATCCCTGACATCAGCGAATTCGATCAACATCGCGCGTTGGATGCCACAGAGTATTTACTATGCCTGGGCGACTTATCAACTGGGCAAACCAGCAGTATTCTCTGTGCCATCTGGGAATTTCGGAAATATCGCTGCAGGCATTCTTGCAGAAAAAATGGGGATGCCAGTCGCGGGTTTTGTCGCTGCGACTAATGCAAATGATGGTATGGAGAAGTATTTGGCGCCTGATTGTATCTCGGATTTTGAAGCTCGCCCTTCAGTGTCTACAATGTCAAACGCCATGGATGTTGGTGATCCCTCAAATAGACCGCGCGTAGAGGCGCTTTACAACAACGATTTGGCAAAAATGCGGGGTGAGTTGTTCGGCTATAGCCTAGACGATGCAGGGACTTCGGAAGTCATGGCAGCGCTTTCAGACAAATCGAATTACCTTGTTTGTCCGCACACTGCTGTAGGATATGCCGGTTTGAAGTCTTACCAATCAAAATTTGGCAATGCTGATCCTGGCGTTGTTTTGTCAACAGCACATCCGGCCAAGTTTGGAGCGCTCGTGGAGGGAGCAACTCACATTACTCCAGACATGCCTTCGCATTTGAAAGAATGTCTTTTTAAACAAAAGCAAAGCATTGTTATTTCCCCAACTTATGAAGCACTGAAGACCTACCTGCTTTCAGCGTAATAAGATCTTTGTCAATATCCCATCCTCTTGCGGGACAATACTCTCGTCCGTAGAAGATGATTTGAAGATGAAGTTTGTTCCATCTCTCCATCGGAAAAATACGTTTTGCATCTCTCTCTGTCGTTTCAACATTTTTGCCGGTCGTTAACCCCCATCTGTACATCAGTCTGTGTATGTGAGTGTCAACTGGGAATGAAGGGACCCCGAACGCTTGAGCCATGACGACTGATGCCGTTTTGTGTCCTACTCCCGGCAGTGCTTCTAGATGCTCTAATGTATTTGGGACCATGCCATTGTGCTTCTCTATAATGATTTCAGAAAGCCGATGAATGGCCGCTGATTTTCTGGGGGAGAGTCCACATGGTCTAATTATGTTCCGAATAGATTCTACGTCCTGTTTGACCATTTCTTCAGGGGTGGATGCCAGTTCAAAGAGTTCCGGAGTGACTGTGTTGACCCGCTTATCTGTACACTGAGCGGAAAGCAAAACGGCAATCAGTAAGGTATAGGCATCAACATGATCTAAGGGGATGGGCGTAGTGGGGTAGAGGCGCTCCAACTCGGACATGATGAACTCGGCCTTCTCAGCTTTAGTCATTTGTCGTTTAGTTTCATTGTCGCAACAGGGGATTCTCTGTTTAAAATAAAATTATCATCAGAAAAAGGGGTGCTAAGATCGACGACATTTTCTTGGTCTTCATAGACGTCAAAAAACAGGTTTACGCTTAGAAGTATGTCGTCAAATTTCGTCATTGTTAGTGTGTCTGATTCTAGATATAAGTAACAAATGTCATAATCGTATTCGAAGCCAATGAATTCGAAATCAACCTCTTGGGTGTTCATTTTGAAAACAACTTGATGTATGCAATAGTCAGCCACGAGTGAGTCAGTGGAGGCGTGTTGTGTCTCCGATCCGATTTCCAAATCCAGCTTGTCATGAGATCTTTCAATCGCTAGTTCTAAGTCGTCAGTGAAAACATTGATGACAGCTTGAAGCGTTTTGGAATTCTCATTATAATCTACGCTCGATTTAGAAAAGTGGATATCATGAGAAGAACTCGCAATAAACAGTAGTAATATGAGGATTCGAATCATGCCTTAAAGGTATATATTTAGGGCATGCAGGCAATGGATATTTTTGACAACCACAGCGCTGGCGAATTGCTAGATCGATTAAGAAGCGCTAATAGGGTCGTTCTTACAGCACACAGGGGTCCCGATGGGGATGCGGTAGGTTCTACGTTGGCAATGTGGAACCATCTCAAAGATCTTGGGGTTGAATCTACAGTTGTCCTTCCAGATGCTTTTCCAGAATTTCTGAACTGGATGCATGGGAAGTCAGAAATTGTTATGCATTCAGAGGAGCCAAATAGGGCTGAGGCGTTGGTTTTAAAATCTGATGTTCTTTTCATTATGGACTACAATGATTCTTCTAGGGTAGGAGGTTTGCAAGCCGCTCTTGAGTCATCGGACGCTTTCAAGGTCATGATAGATCACCATCAAAATCCCTCTGATTTTGTGGATCTTATGTTCTCAGATGACACATCCAGTTCCACGTGCGAGATGGTGTATAGGCTCATTGAGAGGTGGGGGCAGGCAAAAGACATCTCTGTGAATACAGCTTCTTGTATTTATTGCGGAATAGTGACGGATACTGGGTCGTTTCGTTTCCCATCCTCTTCTCCCAAAACACTTCGAATAGCTGCGGCGCTATGCGAGACAGGGATGGATCATTCAGCGATTCAAACGCGGGTTTACGATAACAATCGTGTGGATCAGCTTAAACTCGTAGGCTATGCCATAAGTTCCAAGCTTGTTGTTTTCCCCGAATTCCACGCCGCAATCATTTCACTTTCTGCAGAAGAATTAAAACGTTTTTCTTATAGAAAAGGCGATACAGAAGGTTTGGTAAATAAGGCTCTAAGTATCGTAGGTGTGAACTTTGCCGCTTTTATTCACGAATCATCTGACAGAGTGAAGATGAGCTTTCGTTCTGTAGGGTCTTTCAGTGTTAGTCAATTCTCTGCAAGTCACTTTGGCGGTGGCGGCCATCACAATGCAGCTGGTGGTGTTTCGTTTGATTCTTTAGAAGACGTTCAGCAGAAAATTATTGATCTTCTCCCCGAATATGCTGCTGATCTTGATTATTCAGACAAGTGACAAGCATCAAAATTTTCTCATCTCGATTTTCTGTCTCTTTCCTAGCACTTGCGGTGTTTGCGTTGGCCATTCAATCCTGCAATTCAAACGACAGAAGTCAAAGTGAATATGGTTCGCTAGAACAACGGCAAAGGAACTTAAGTAAGGCAATGCTCGAATATAATGCTGCGCGTTTGGCCGCTGAACTACAAGTCATCGATTCTCTTTCTGTGGCGTGGGGATGGACACCAGAAGTTATTTCAGGAGGGATTGTTTGCGAGAAAATTGCTTCTTCTTCCGAAGGTCTGTCTTCTGTTCCTGTCTTCGAAGGGGACACGGTTCTATGGGATATCAACGTATCCTTGATCAATGGGGTTTCGTGTTTTTCGATGGACTCGTTGCAGTTTGTCTTGGGGAGTGCGATTCAGCCGAGTGGGTTCGAAGCTATTGCGACAAATGTTTTAAGAGGTGACAGCGTCAGAGCCATGGTGCCTTCTTTAATGGGCTACGGAATCAAAGGGTTGCCAGGAAAAATACCTCCAGGGGCTTTGTTAGTGTTGCGTCTTCGACAATCCTAGCCAGTTCGGAATTGATCGGTTGAGCAAACGAAACACATTCTCAAACCCTTCATCGCCTCCATAGTAAGGGTCAGGTACATCGGCGTCACCGAGTACGAGTTTGACTTTGTTTCTTTCTTCATCATTTCGGGCAAGAGATTGTAGGTCCAGAAGATTCTGTGTGTCCATCGCCAATATTAAATCGAATCTGTCAAAATCAGCTTGACAAAAAACCCTGGATCTCTGTTCCGAGATCTCGATGTTGTTTTCCCTCATTTTAGCGATTGATCTTCTATCTGGAGGGTTTCCACTGTGGTGGTCAATCGTCCCGGCAGAGTCAACTTCTAAATGCAGATTTAATCTACGCGCATGGTGTTCAATAAGACCATGGGCAATGGGCGATCGACAAATGTTGCCAAGACAGACAGCCAATATTTTATATGAAGGTGTGGGCATAAAAAACGGGACCCAATCAGGTCCCGTTGATATTAGTGAATTGATAGTTTCTTTTCAAGGTCGTCTAGATATTTTCTAAAGTGCTTGTCTGTCTCACTGAGGTTGTTAACTGTTCTACATGCATGGAGCACAGTTGCGTGATCCTTGCCTCCGCAATGAAGCCCAATGTTAGCCAAAGATGATTTGGTCATCTTTTTAGAGAAGTACATCGCGATTTGTCTTGCTTGAACAATCTCTCGCTTACGCGTCTTCGATTTGAGAAGTTCAATGGGAAGATCGAAGTAGTCACACACCACTTTCTGAATGTAATCTATGCTTACCTCACGTGCTGTGTTCTTAACAAACTTGTCAATCATTTGACGTGCAAGATCAAGTGTGATTGCTTTTTTATTCAGACTGCTTTGGGCGATCAATGATATCAGTGCGCCTTCTAGTTCTCTGACGTTAGTTGTGATACTATATGCAAGATATTCTACAACTTCTCTAGGCATGTCTATGCCATCGCTGTACATCTTCTTTTCCAGAATTGCCATTCGCGTTTCCAGAGCAGGAGTCTGCAAATCTGCACTAAGTCCCCACTTGAATCGGCTTAACAGTCTTTGCTCCATTCCTTGCATTTCAACTGGTGGCTTGTCAGCTGTGAGTACCAATTGCTTGCCGGTCTGATGAAGGTGGT